>FWPU01002761.1_pt1 | contig 46869 bp, 30 predicted proteins | sample 2228361 | NCBI WGS metagenome assembly FWPU01 (sample SAMEA103939777, study PRJEB20133) | metagenome
GCGACTCCACAATCAACGCCGGGACGACGCTCACGCCGTACTCGATGGCGGTCTGATAATCCTCGAACACGTCCACGATGTGAACTTCACAACGGTTTTTCAGAACCTCCTCGCACAGGCGCGACAGCACGGCTTTGGCTCTGACCGAATTGGGCTCCTCCCCGGCAACGAACAGGCGGAGACGATACAACGGATATTCCTTGTCCGCTTTCATGGCTTATTCCTCTGCGCCGCTTTCGGGCGTTTCGCCCCGCAGGACAGCCCGCCGGGCGACGCCGTGAGCCGTCTGCTCGCGCAGGAATTGCAGCCGTTTCAACTCCAGTTCCTTGCTCTGAATCTCGAAATCGAGCCGCTGGGCTTCCGCCCGGTCTCTGGCTTCCTGCACCTGCCGCGCCGCGCCGGTCAGCACCTCGCCCTCGCCGAGATAAACGTCCCGGATTTGAATCCCCTCGTCCGTGATGACGTACTCGCGTTGCTGGTTGGAATGGCGCGAGCCGCGCGACTTCAGCACGTGCAGCAGGCGGGTGATTTCCCCGTAACCTTGTTTGTAACTCAAGCCGATGACCGTATCCACCCTGGACGAGATGCCGTTTCCCGAAATCTCGGCGAGATCTCCGCTGGCGGTCTGGTTCACCATCAGGATGGTAATGCCCCGTTCCTTGCAGGCGTTGAGCAGGCGCATCAGGTATTCGAAGGCGGCTTGCTCCCCTCCCATGCGCTCGCAGGCGGAGATGGCATCCACCACCACATGCGCGGGGGAAAATGTTTCGATTGCCTGCAGCGCCTGGAAATAGTGTTCTTCCACGCCCATCGCCTCGGGGAAATTGGCAAGGAAGCGCAACTGCCCGGAAGTGGCGTGGGGTCCCAACGCGATACCCGCGCTGCGGACGTTTTCCACCAGCGCAGCCTCGGATTCCTCGAAACTGATGTACAACACCCGTTCTCCGCGGCCGCAGGCGGCGGCGACGAAAGCGCTGCACAGGATGGTCTTGCCGGTGCCGGGGATGCCGGCGAACAGGATGCACGAAGCCCGCCGGTACCCGCCGCCCAGAACTTCATCCAGGCGGGGGATGCCGCTGCTCATCTTTTCGCCCAGCGGCTTGTGCCGCAAGCCCACCGTGGAAATCGGGGCAACGTGAAAGCCGTCGCTGGTGATGATGTAGGGATACTCGTTGCGGCCGAAGCCGGAGCCCCGGTATTGGGTCACCCGCAGCCGCCGCGTGGTGACCTGGTCGGATACGCGGGCATCCAGCACAATCACGCAGTCGCCCATCGAGTCGAAAAACTCTTCGTACATGGAAGCGCCGTTTCGTTTGGGCGGCTTCACCGTCAATAGGGTCGTCAAGCCAGCCTGCTGCATCCAGTCGTTGAGCAGGTGCATTTCGTTGCGCACCTGGCGCGGCTCGTCGAACAGGCGCAGGGCGACCTCCAGCGCGTCAATGACGATGCGCCGGGCGCCCATCTCTTTGCTCTTGCCGGCGGCAATCGCCAGCAGTCCCTTGAGGCTGAACGCGCCGCTGATCAGCGTATCGGGCCGGATGCGCCCATCCAGCAGAAAGAGGCGGTTCTCCCGCTCCAGCGCGGGCAGGTCCCAGCCGAGGGTGGCGGCGTTCTCGCGCAACTGTTCCACCGGCTCCTCGAAGCCGATGAAGATGCCCGGCTCGCCTGCCAGCGCGCCGCGGTAGAGAAATTCCAGCCCCAGCAGCATCTTGCCCGAGCCGGGCGCGCCGTTGATGACCGTCGTGCGCCCCCGCGGCAGTCCGCCCTCCAGGATGTCGTCCAAACCTGGGATGTGGGTGGGGGCTTGGGAATGAGCCTGGATGTCGGTTTGGAAATAGCCTTTGAGTTTTTTTTCATGTTTTTCTCACTATGGGCGAAAACTGCAGGCAACCTCACCCTAAGAGAAGTGTGGGCTGAGTGGAAAAGAAAACCGGGGGTAAGTCAAGGGCTTGCTACCTCCACAAGCGGGTCGGACAGATTGTGCGCCCGCTGTGCAGGTCCACCCAGGGTAAAGCCGGGGAGCGCGGCGTGCCGTGCCTCTGCAGTCAGCGGTCCCCAAGGTGGGGGTGGGGACGCCCCTTCCGGGTTGCATTTGGGGTCGGCTGGGTGTAACCAAATCGCAGGCAATGGAGTTTGCCTTCCCGCCGTTCGGGTAAACCGCCCACGGGCTGATAACTCCTGTCGAACCGGTTTCGGTAGCGAGCCATGCCCGCAGCAGACCAAGCTTCCGATTCACGCGCCCGGCCTCGATCCCGGCCCGGCGGCGCGCTGTCCGCGTCCCTGGCGGGGCGACGGACGACCTCCCCTGAAGACCGCGGGACGGATCATGAATTCCCATCACCAACGTCACCTGCTGGTGACCCTCCGGCACATTGACCAACTGCTGACCGAGGCCGAGCGCGCCCTGACGCCGCCTGAGCCGACGTCGGTCTTCGCGGAGTTTGTCCCGGATGCCACGCCGGCCCAGCGCCGGAGCGCGCACGAACTGATCAGGCGCATCCGCAACCGCCTCGAGCGAGCCCTGGCTGAGCTGCACCTGCCGCTCCCCGAACCGGTGTGTGGCGGACGCTGGGCGGCGCGCGGCAAAATTCTCTTTGCCGGCCTCGCCGCGGCGGAACTGGAACCGCGTCGCTTGCAGGGATACGGCCCGCTGGATGTCGCGGATGCTCCGGCCCTGAACCGGCTTGTTGCCGAGCTGGGGCGAACCTGGAGGAGTTGCTGCAGTGCCTGGAAAACGAACCGACCGGCGTCGCCACTCCGCCCCCTTCCCGGGCTTCACCATGAACCCGCCAACCCCGCGTCCGGTAGCCGCCTGGAGGTCTCTCCCGGACCACATCTCCCAACGATTTGCGCCGCGCCCACTTCCTTGCCGCTGGAGCGCGTCCTGGATCGGTTGGAGGCGGTGGCTGCGCAGTGGAATCTGACCTCTCTGCACCCGTCTCTGACCCGTTGCCGGCAACGGCTCACGCGGCGCGACGGGCTGGACGTGGCCGTGTTGGGCCGGTTCAAGGCCGGCAAAAGTTCCTGCTTCAATCACTTGGTGGGCCGCCCCGTGCTCCCGGTCGGGGTGGTGCCCGTGACCGCGGTGATCACCCGCCTGCGGTACGGCGTGCCGGAACAGGCGGAAATCCATTTCCTCAATGGCGCCCGCCGACGGGTACCCGTGGCCGAAATCTCCCGCTACGTGAGCGAGCAGGAAAATCCCCGAAACCGCCTTCAGGTGGCCGACGTGGAGATTATCCTGCCGGAACTTCGACCCGTGGCGCCGCTGACTTGGGTGGACACCCCGGGGTTGGACAGCGCGCTGGCGCACAACTCCGTCGCAGCGCGGCAATGGCTGCCTGAGGTGGGCGCCGCCCTCTTGGCGGTGAGCGTGGATGCGCCCTTGTCGGAGGCGGACCTGGCGCTCCTCGTCGAACTGCGCCGTCACACCCCGCGGGTGGTTCTCCTGCTCACCAAAGCGGACCTGTTGGACGCGACGCAGCAGGCGGAGGTCCGGGACTTCGTACGCGCGCAACTGGACCGGCAAGGGCATCCGGACGTGCCGGTCTTCCTGTTTTCCGTCCGGCCCGAACACGCCTCGCTCCAACACGTCCTGCGCGCGCATCTGCTGGAACCCCTGATCCGCCAGCACCACGAGACCGCCCGGGAAATCCTGCGGCACAAGACCCGTTCGCTGGTCCTTCGGGCCATCGAGTACGGCGAAGTGGCCCGAGCCGCCGCCACCCGCAGCGCCGCCATCCGTCGGGATTTGCTGGCCGGACTCGAGGAGGAACGGCGCCAGTTTGATTTGCTCTGGGCGGAGCTCCATAGCCTCGTGCAGCTCTGGTCCGCCCGCGCTCTGGAGGATTACCTGACCCGGCTCCAGCCTGCCACTCGAACCCTCCAGTTGGAGATGATCACGGCGCTGGATGCACAGTTACCCCGCTGGCGGGGTCCCCTGCCCGCCCGCCTTGCCGCCTGGCGCGCATGGGTGACCGATCGGTTGCGGGAGGAACTGGGCAGCCTTTCCCGTTCCGAACGCGCCCTGTTTCTCGAACCCCTGAACCGCGCCCGGCTGCACCTGTCCCGCACCCTGCGGGCGTTTCACGACCGGCTGGCCGATCGGGTGCGCGCAGCCCTGGGGGTGGAGCTGTCCCCGGTGGATTTTGCCCCCGAAATCCGGGAACCCACCGATCCGCCTGTGCATGTACACTATGCCTTCGATGCCGCCGTCACCGCCATCGCCTGGTCGATTCCGCCCGCTCTGGTGCGCCGCCCGCTGCAGCGGATGCTGCAGCGCAAAACCGCCTACGAGGTGGAAAAAAACCTTTCCCGGCTGGCCGCCGCGTGGCGCGATCGGGTCACGGATGGTCTCGCAGAACTGACCCGCCAGGCCGAACAACACACCCGCGCCGAGCTCGAATCCCTGGAACAGTCCCTGGCTGTCCCCGCCGATCCCCGACCGGATAATGCTGCTGTGTTGGAGGAACTGCGAACCCTCGAACAGGCGCTGGCGGCCAGCGCAGTTCCCTCTTCAACCCTGGAATCGCCTGCCTGAGCTCGCGCTGCTGGTAGACGCTGACAATGGTCTGCCTCGCTCCGGGACGGTGGTTCTGATAGATTCTGCGCCGATTGTATGCGGTCGGCGGTCTGAAGCGTTCCGGCTCCGGACCGTCCCGTTCGGCTGATGACATCCCTTGAGCATTCTCCGACCCCGGCGGCTACAGACGCCCGCCCCTCGCTGGGAGCGCGCGCCCAGCGGCTGCAGGCCGCCCTGCGTACCCGCGCGTCGGCGGCCGCCCGCCTGGCGTGGCTGATTGAACAGGCCCGCGCCCGGCCCGCCTGGCCGCCGTCCGAGCGCACGGATGAGCGTCTGCTGCCCGGCTGTCTGTCCCGACTCTGGTTGCGGGCAGAGTTCCGCGAGGGTCGCTGTCGCTTTGCCTGTGATTCGGACTCGCTGGTGGTCCGTGCGGTGGCGGGCGTCCTGTGCGATCTGGCCGACGGGTTGGCTCCGGAGGAAATCCTCGCGGCCCCCGACGACCTGCCCGTGTGCCTGGGACTAGACCGCCTGCTCACTGCCAGCCGCCGCGCAGCCCAGGCGCGGGTGTGGGAATTTATCCGCGCTTTTTCCCGCCGTCACGGCGAGCCGCCCGTTGAGTCATGACGCTCCGGTATTTCGACGCCCACAATCACCTGCAGGACGAACGCTTCGGTGGGCGGCAGGCGGAGTTAATCGCCGTCTGCCGCGCGGCGGGCGTGGCGGGCATGGTGGTTAACGGCGCCTGCGAAGCCGACTGGCCGGCCGTGGCCGCGCTAGCCCGCACCCATCCGGACCTGATCCTCCCGGCCTTTGGCTATCATCCCTGGTACATGGGCGAGCGCACGGCCGAGTGGGAAAACCGCCTGCGCGCGTGCCTGCGCGAACATCCCGGCGCGAGCGTGGGCGAAATCGGCCTGGACCGCTGGAAAGCGGGGCTGGACTTCACCGTGCAGCAGGAGGTCTTTGCCCGGCAACTGAGGCTGGCAGCGGAATGGGACCTGCCTGTCAGCATCCATTGCCTGCAGGCGTGGGGGCCGTTGTACGACGTCCTGAGAACCGGCCCTCGGCCGGCCCGCGGTTTCCTCCTGCACTCCTACGGCGGCCCGGCCGAGCTGGTCGAGCCGCTGACCCGGCTGGGCGCGTACTTTTCCCTGCCGGGTTATTACGCCCACGAGCGGAAACGGCGCCAGCGCGAAACCTTCCGCCGCGTGCCCGCTGATCGCCTGCTTATTGAAACCGACGCGCCGGATCAACCCCTGCCCGAGCCGCGCGTGTGCTACCGGCTGCCGCCGGGCATCGAAACCTCCGGCGATCGTCCCTTGAATCACCCGGCCAACCTCGGCGCCGTGTACGCCTTTGCCGCAGAATGGCTGGGCTGCTCGCCGGACGCGCTCACCGCGCAGATCGAGGCCCACTTCATCCGCCTGTTCGGCCCTCTGCCGGCGCCGCCTCCAGCCCCGGCTGGCCCGCCAACCGCGCCATCACCTGCGCCGCCGCCACAAAACCAAACGTCCCCGTGACCGGGCAGAGCGCCCCAAAGCGCCGCTCGCACGCGCCGCCGCCCCCCGCCGCCTCAGCTTCCACGCCAGAGACACACGAGACTTCGGGGCGCCTCATCGGCTCGGTCGAATACACCGCGTCCACGCCGAAGGCCGCGGCGCCGCGGGGAAAACCGTGCCGCCGCCGCAGGCACCCGCGCACTTCCGCCAGCAACGGGTCGTGCGTGGTCCGCGCCAGGTCCACCACGCGGATGCGGGTCGGATCGCGTCGTCCGCCCGCGCCGCCCACTGTGACCACCAGTCCGCCCCGCGCGCGGATCCGGGCCACGAGCAGCGCCTTGAGCGACGGGCTGTCAATCGCGTCGAGCACCGCGTCGTAGGGAACCTCCAGCAGGCGGTCGGCGGTGTCGGACGTGAAAAATTCCTCCACGGCCCGGACCTGCGCGGCGGGGTTGATGTCGGCCACGCGGGCGGCCAGCAGGGCGGCTTTGGACCGTCCGATTGTGGAGGTGAGCGCGGGCAACTGGCGGTTGATGTTGGTCACGCACACCTCGTCCAGGTCCACCAGCGTGAGCGCGCCCACGCCGCTGCGCGCCAGCGCCTCCACCGCCCACGACCCCACCCCGCCCAGCCCCACCACGCACACGTGTGCCGTGCGGAGCCGGCTCAGTACGTCCGCGCCCAGCACCCGGGACACACCGCAAAAACGTTCGGCATCCCCGCTCATCGGGGCCCGTCGTAGCCCCGGTCGGCGTCCCTGCCAAGCCCGCGCTGCGCCTGCGGCCGAATCGGGGCAATCCATCGTCGGTAGCGGCAGGCTTCCAACCTGCCGTAGAGCCGGGCTTCCAGCCCGGCGGATTCCGGCCCGCAGACCACGCGGAAGACGCGGAAAGAAGGTAGGGCGGCTGTCCTTAGCCCGCCGTGGGTAGAAGGGCGGCGCGTTCGGAGAGCGCGCCCTACCGGAGGTTCAGGCAATCCCTCGCTGGTAGGGCGGGCTGTCCCAGCCCGCCGCGTAGCGCCGATTGGCAATCGGCTGTATCGCCGGTTGTCAACCGGCGCGGCGCAGTGTCGCGTTGGGGCTTCCCTGCCCTGCGGATTGCCAATCCGCGACACGGCAGGTTGTCAACCTGCGCTACGTCAGACGGCGCGCTCGGAGAGCGCGCCCGACCAGACGACCCAATGCTCTGCGTTTTCCCCGGGCCGCTCGATCCGCGCGCCAGCGCTTGGAGTGCGCCGGCTGGCCGGCGTTTTCTGACAGCGGCAGCAAACTGCCGCACTCCACACGCTCCGCCCTTTCCGGGCCGTCCGACTCCCAGACCAGCGCGGGGGCTACCCCGGTTGGCTGGGGGCACTTAAACAGACCGCCCCCTAGCACAGAAGTGGCTCCACGACGGACCGCCAGTTGCCAAGCCCGCCGCCGCTTGGCTAGGCTGGCTGAGCGCGACATGAGCGAGATTCCCAAAGCCTACGAGCCCCGGGCGGTTGAGGAAAAGTGGTACCGGTACTGGTTGGACCTGGGTTGCTTCACCGCCGACCCCGCGCGCGTGAGCCCCACCCGGCCGGCCTACTCGATCGTCATCCCGCCGCCGAACGTCACCGGCGTGCTCACCCTGGGGCACGTGCTCAACAATACCCTGCAGGACGTCCTGGCCCGCAAGGCCCGCATGGACGGCAAGGAAGTGCTCTGGCTGCCCGGCACGGACCACGCCGGCATCGCCACGCAGACCGTCGTCGAAAAAACCCTCAAGAAAGCCGGCGAAATCCGCCACCGCAACGATCTGGGTCGCGACCAGTTCCTGGAACGGGTCTGGCAGTGGAAGGACAAGCACGGCGGCATTATCATTCAGCAGCTCAAAAAACTGGGGTGCTCCTGCGACTGGACCCGCGAGCGGTTCACCATGGACCCGGACTACTCGCGCTGTGTGCAGCGGGTGTTTGTGGACCTCTACCGCAAGGGACTCATCTACCGCGGCCGGCGGCTCGTCAACTGGTGCCCCGTCTCCCTCACCGCCCTCTCGGACGAGGAGGTGATCATGAAGGAACAGAAGGGCCTGCTGTACTATTTCCGCGTGCAGGTGGTGGAGGCCGATGGCTCGCCCGCGCGCTGGGACGGGATGCCCGCAACAAACTCCGCTCCCGCGCCGGACGCCGCGCCCGCGCCGCCGGTGTACGGCCCCGAGCGCGATGCCCAGGGGCGGCTCTGGTTGACGATTGCCACGACCCGCCCGGAGACCATCCCGGCCGACACGGCGGTAGCGGTTAATCCGCGCGACCCCCGCTACGCCGGGCTCATTGGCAAATACGTCCTGCGGGCCCTGCCCCTGGAAAACCAGGCCCGCCTGCCCATCGTGGGCGACGACTTCATTGACATCGAGTTCGGCACCGGCGTGCTGAAAGTGACGCCGGCCCACGACGCGGCGGACTTCGAAATCGGCCTCCGTCACCGGCTGCCGATCATCGAAGTGCTGACCCCCGACGGGAAGATGACCGCCGAGGCGGGTCGGGACCTGGTGGGGCTGGACCGCTTTGCCGCCCGTAAAAAAGCGGCGGAAATCCTCGAGGCCGCCGGAACGCTGGTCAAAACCGAGCCGTACGTGAACAAGGTCGGCTTCAGCGAGCGCGCGGATGTGCCCATCGAACCGCGGCTCAGCGAGCAGTGGTTTCTCAAGTATCCGAGCGTGGACAAGGCTCGGGCGTGCGTGGTGGAAGGACGGCTGAAATTCCATCCCGACCGCTGGGCCAAGGTCTATGACCACTGGATGGCCAACCTCAAGGACTGGTGCATCAGCCGCCAGCTCTGGTGGGGACACCGAATCCCGGTGTGGCACAAGCGCGTGCGGCTGACTCCAGACAACTGGGCGAACCAGCTCCTGCCCTGGGGGTGGGATCGCTATCTGGAACAAGCCCGCCATAACGCCGCCCGCTCCCTCGTCATCCGCATTTTCCGGTGCGCGGACGGACGCGAGGTGGACCCCAAACAGGACGCCCTGATGCCGGTGGTTCCCGAGACCGAAGGCGAATACGACATTTACGTTTGCACCGCCGATGAAATCGAGGGGCGGAGTTTTGAAGCGCATGGCTTCACCCAGGACCCCGACGTGCTCGACACCTGGTTCAGCTCCTGGCTCTGGCCATTCGCCACCATGGGCTGGACCGGCGACCCGGACACCGACGCCAAGAACCCCACCCTCCGGGCGTTCTACCCCACCACCGACCTCGTCACCGGCCCGGACATCATCTTCTTCTGGGTCGCCCGGATGATCATGGCCGGGTACGAGTTCATGGGCGAGCCGCCGTTCCGCAACGTATATTTCACGGGCATCATCCGCGACAAGCTCGGCCGCAAAATGTCCAAAAGCCTCGGCAACTCGCCCGACCCCCTGGACCTCATCGCCCGGTACGGCGCGGACGCGCTGCGGTTCGGAACCCTGCGCAGCGCCCCGCTGGGCCAGGACATCCTTTTTGACGAGCAGAATGTCGAGCTGGGCCGCCACTTCTGCAACAAGCTCTGGAACGCCTGTCGCTTTCGTCAGATGCAGGGGGAGGCGGCTGCGGGCGAAACCAACTACTCCGCGGTCACCGCCTCGCCGCTGGTTCCCGACCTGTCGAACGACCTTCCAGCCGACGCCGCCGACCTCCGCGGCCTCAACCCCGCCCTTCTGACCGCGGACGATAAATGGATCCTGCTGCGCATGGACCGCGCGATCCGCGAGGTCACCCAAGCCTTCACCGAGTACAAGTTCAGCGACGCCGCCGCCACTTTGTACCGGTTCTTCTGGAGCGAGTACTGCGATTGGTATGTGGAAGCCACCAAGGCCGTGCTTAATCCCGCCGTCCCGGGAATGCCGGACGCCGAGCAACAGGCGCGCCGCGCGAACACGCTGGCGGTCATGGACTGCGTCCTCGGCCGGACCCTTCGTCTGTTCCATCCGTTCCTGCCCTTCATCACCGAGGAACTCTGGCAGGGCCTGGGCTACCACCGCAGATTCCCCAAGCAACGGGGCGGACGCACCCTGCTGTATGCGCCCTGGCCCGCACCGTTCACGGTTGAAGACAAACAACGGTTTGGACTGCACCCCGACGCCGAACAGCAAGCGGCCATCAAGTACGAGTTGGTGACCCTGGGCCGCAATCTCAAGGCCCGCTACCAGATTCCCGCCAACCGCAAGGTAAAATTCTTCCTGCGTCCGCAACAGCCCCTGCCGCCGTCCGAGCTGGAGGCCCTGCGCCTGCTACTCCAAGCCGAAACAATCGAGTTGCCGTCTTCAGAATGGACGCCCCCACGCGGCACCCCCATGGCGGCCAACGCTCTGGGCGAGCTTTACCTTCCCCTGGCCGGCCTGGTGGACTTCGCCGCCGAACGCGCCCGCCTGCTCCGCGAGCTGGACAAGGCCCGTGCCGAACTGGCGAAGGTGCAAGAAAAACTCGCCAACCCAAATTTCACTCAAAAAGTGCCGCCACCGGTTCTTGAAGAACACCAACGTCGGCGCGCGGACTGGCAGACCCGTGTGACCCAGCTTGAACAAGCCCTGGCCAACCTGCCCGAACAGGAAGGGTGACCTGGGAAAGTAACCGGTGCACGGTGGATGGTGCTTGGAGAACAAGGGACAATCGCCCTTCAGCCGACCAACCTTTCTGGACAGGAAATTCTGTCCGTCCCGGCGAGACAATCCCCGCCCTTGCCGGGTCAAGCTGTGCGACGGAGAAGGGACGGTTGGCAGCGTTGCGGCGAGCGGGGACAACCTGCCCTACCCGCGCTGGGTTGTCCAGACTTCAGGTAGGGCGCGTTCTCCGAACGCGCCGCCCATCTTGCCCACGGCGGGCTGGGACAGCCCGCCCTACCTCTCTTCTGCATCTGCCGCGTGGTCGGCAGGCCCCTTCCGCCGGGCTGGAAGCCCGGCTCTACGGCAGGCTGGAAGCCTGCCGCTACCGGAGCGGCAGTCATCCTAGCTGCCGCGGCGGCGGCTTCCGGCCGCCCGGGTAGCCGGACCTACTCGACTGAATCCACGTCGCGTTCAGCGGTCTGGCGGCGGCGGGGTGGCAGCCGGTTGGGACGCAACATGCGTTTCTGGCGTTCGCGGTCACCAGCATTGCGAACCACGGGGATGGGCTGCTCGGTGTTGATGTCCAGACCGGTGACATACATGGCCGCGGCGCCGGTCATCGGCAGCGGGATGAAGTCCTGTACCTGCTGGAGGTTCCAGCGTTCCTTTTTGGGGAACTGCTCGACCACGCTCATTTCCTGTTCGGTGCAGCCGGGGAAACTCGAGATGAAGTAGGGCACCAGATACTGCTCCTTTCCGGCCTGCGCGCTCAGCTCGAAGAACTGTTCCATGAAGCCCTGGAAGTCGCCCGCGGGTTTGCGCATTCGGCGCAGCACTTCCGGGTGCAGGTGTTCCGGCGCGACCTTGAGGTGGCCGGAGACGTGGTTTTGAACCAGTTCCCGGAGGTATTCGGGCGTGCGCAGGGCGACGTCCATGCGAATGCCGGACTGGACGAAGACGTGTTTTACGCCCGGTTGCTGGCGCGCCCGGCGCAGCAGGTCCAGTTGCGCCAGTTGATCTATGTGGAAATGCGGACAGATGGTGGGCCAGAGACAGCTCGGGCGATGGCAGTTGCGGCAGGCGTCCACGTGGCCGTTCTCGCAGCCGTAGAGGTTGGCCGTGGGACCGCCGAGATCGGAAACGGTGCCACGGAAGGTGTCGCTTTCGGTCATCCGCCGGATTTCCTTCAGCACCGAATCCACGCTGCGGCTGGACAGGAACTTGCCCTGGTGAAAACCAAGCCCGCAAAAGGTGCAGCCGCCGGCGCAACCGCGGGAGACAATGATCGAGTCCTTGATGGTGGCAAAGCCCGGGATCGGCAACCGGTAGGCCGGGTGTGGCCGGCGCATAAAGGGCAGTGCGTACAAGGCGTCCAGGTCGCGGCCCTGGAGGGGAAAGGCGGGTGGTTCCTGTAGGACGGCGCGCTGCCCGTGCCTTTGGACCAGGCGTTTGCCGCAGTACGGGGTTTGCTGGGCTTCGACCACCTTGGTCAGGCGCAAGAGCAGTTTCTGGTCCCGCTGGAGGTCTTCCCAGCTAGGCAGAGGAGGCAATCGGCGAAGTCGGTCGCGGCAGCTTCTTTCGCGCCGAGGAACCGGGCGGTGCCGCGGATGCCGCGCAGATCGGTGTTTCCAGCCCGGAGGCGCGCGGCGATTTCGCGCACCGCCGTTTCGCCCATGCCATAGACGAGGATGTCCGGTTTGGCATCGGCCAGGATCGAAGGGCACAATTTGTCCTCCCAGTAATCGTAGTGGGCCACGCGGCGCATGCTGGCTTCCATGCCGCCGAGGACGACCGTCAGGCCGGGGAAGGCGCGGCGGGCCATCTGGGTGTACACCATGGCAGCGGGATTGGGACGCCGGCCGGGCACGCCCCCCTCGCTGTACACGTCCTCCGTGCGCCGATGACGGGCGGCGGTGTAGTTCGACAGCATCGAATCCAGATTGCCTGCGGTGACGCCGACGAAAAGTCGGGGGCGCCCCATGACCTGGATGGATTCGATCCGTCGCCAGTCCGGCTGGGCGATGATGCCCACGCGCAGCCCCTCGGCCTCGAGCACGCGCCCAATCATCGCGGCGCCGAAGGAGGGGTGATCCACGTAGGCGTCGCCGGTGATCAGGAGCACATCCAGCTCGTTCCAGCCGCGTGCCTCCATTTCTGCCCGCGTCATCGGCAGAAAGCCCCGTGTGGCGGCGGAGGAAGATTGATTCGTTCCGGACATAAGGACGGTGAAGGTGCGCTATTTCGGATTTACAGGCAATCGCGACGCGCGAGGGCGGTTTGGGCGCCTGCCCTGAGCCACGCGCCGCCGAATTGCTGAGGACGATGCCCCCGCGGCGGGCTGGGACAGCCCGCCGCTACGGTGGCGGCGGCCATCCTGGCTGCCGTAGAGGGCTGCTTCCAGCCGCCCGGAACATGGCGCGTAACAATCGCCCAACGCAACGCGCCTTCATGCGAGCCCGGCCACGGCCGGCGGCGGGCTGGGACAGCCCGCCCTACCGGCGATGAATTGCCCCACGTCGGGTAGGGCGCGCGCTCCGAGCGCGCCGCCCCCCATTCAGAAGGCTTCAGGGGGACGCCGAAGCCGGCATACACGTCGGCCCTGCGCCAATCCGGTTCAAGGCAGACGATGCAGCCGGTTGATTGGAGGGCGCGTCAGCACATTTGTTTGTCCATTCGGCCAGCGCACTTCGACCGCTTCCACGTGGGTTGCCGGGCCCAAGCCGAAGTGGAGGTGCGGGGCGTGCTGGCTGCGGTGCGAATCGCCCGTGACCATCATCGCCACCGGATGGCGTCCGTCGGCACGATGCAGGAGCACCCGGGCGCCAATTGGGGATCGGCCCGGCGCGGATTCCAGCCGCACGGCCAGCCAGTGGCCGGTCTGGGGAAGTTCATTGCGGTACACACGCACGGTCTGATGCGACCTGGGCCAGACTTCGAAGGTGGTCAGCACCAGGTCCGGACGGCCGTCTCCATCGAGGTCTGCGGTGGCCAGGTTGCGGGAGTCATTTCCCAGGGCCACGCCCAGAAGATAAGCAACCTCGGCGAACCCCTCCGGGCCGAAATTCAAAAACAGGCGGTTTTGTTCCCAACCTCCGTAGGACAGGCCGCCACCGCGCAGCCGGTGAATCTTGGCCGCGAAGTACTGGGCCGCGACGGGATTTTCGCGGGAGTCCGCCACGTACAGGTCGTGCAGCCAGAACTCCGGTTCGTACTCGCGCACGGAGGCGCGGGTTTCGTGGCCGTTGGCAATGGCCAGGTCCGGCCACCCATTGTTGTCGAAGTCCGTCGCCGAGCAGCCCCAGGTCCAGCCGGTGCGTGCCACGCTGCGTTGCTCGGCGACGTCTTCGAACCTGCCGTCGGGCTGTGCCAGCAGGAGCTTGTTGCCGCGCACCATGCGGGGCGCCATCCGCGCGTAGTCGGGGCGCTCGGGACGGCTCAGCTCCAGGTGGTGCAGACGCCAGGCGGTGGGGCAGTGCATGCCGGTTACGAAGAGATCCAGCCGCCCGTCGAGGTCGAAATCCGCCAGGGCGTGGGCCATGCCGAAGGCCCAATGGTCCGGCAGCCAGAGGGCGGTCACGTCAGTGAACCGCCCCCGCCCATCGTTGGCGTAGAGGTCCACGCCGGCAAAATCGCTGACCACCACCAGGTCGAGGTCGCTGTCGGCATCCAGGTCCACCAGAGAGGCGCCGTAGGTGCGGCGCCAGCGCTTGGCGTCCAGGCCGGAAGCCGTAGTGGCGTCGGTGAAATTCCCCCGCCCGTCGTTGAGGAGCAGGTAGGACGGGTTGCCGTCATTGGCATCGTAGTAGGGAGTGGGCATTTGCCCGCCGTCGTAGGGGTTTTTGTACTGGCCGAACCACACGTCCAAATCCCCGTCGCCGTCCACGTCGCCGGCGGTGAGCACCTGGCCGTAGCGGATGCGTTCGGGGGCCCGCCAGACGCGTCGGGCCGGTTCATCAAAAGTGCCGGCGGCCGAGCCGCGCAGCAAGTACAGGCCCTCGAACCGAACCACCAACAGGTCGGCGACGCTGTCGCCGTCGAAATCCGCCAGCAGGCCGGTGAAAATCTGCCGCGGTGGCTGCCGACACAAAAGGCGGGTTTCCCAGCGGTCCTTCGCTGCAAGGCGCCAGACTCGATTGGCGGAGAGCAGCAGAATGTCCGGCCGGTTATCGCCATCCAGATCATGCAGAATCAGCGGATCAATGAAATGCGAGCCGGGGGGTGGTTGGACTGTTTCGTGCAGGATTTCTCGGAAAGCTGGCGGGCCGGAGCGGGTCTTGAGGGTGATTTGACGGGCGTCGGTGAGGCGGAGCCCGGGCGGGGCTTCGTTATCCTGGGTCGCGGCCCATTCCACCCGCAGGTCGCCTTCGAGGGCGGCGCGGGTTTCCCCGGCATTGCCGTCGGCGCGGCGGTGGAGATGAGCGCGGAAGGCAATCACGCTTTCGGCAGGGCGACCTGCGGCGTCCACGGAAAAGCGCTTGTGCCTGAATTCGATTTGCTCCAGCTCCCATCCCTCGGCGGCGCGGGCGTTCAGCCACGCTCTCCACGTCGAAGCTTCCCAAGGCGGCCCACCGGGAGCGTCGTCGGGTTTGAACCACCGAATGCCGTGGGGCAGGGACATCGGCGGGTTGAAGCGCGGCAGCGCCACGATGCCCGGATCAAAGGCTGCCAGCGTCGCCAGCTTGCCCGAGGATTGATTGAGGCGGTCCCAGAGGTCTTCGAACACCCGGCCGCAACGCTGAGCGAGCTGTTCCTTGGCCCAAGCCGTTCGGGCCGCTTCCGCCTCGCGCGCTTCCAGGGCCAACAACGCCTGCAGGAGAACGGACGAAGCGCTTGGAGAAACCGGGGCGGGACGTGGAGGCTGTCGGGAACGGACCCACCACGTGATTCCAATCACCACCCCCAGCACCGCCAGCAACCCGAGCAACCGGGCAGGTGGAGGGCGGCGGTCTGGTCTCACGGCGCGAGTCGCAAGGACTTCTCGGGCCGGGAAGCAACGGCGTCAAGTCCGTTGGAGCAATCTGCCCCGATCCCGCCAAGCGACGCCGGCGCGGTAACGCAGATTGGAAATCTGCCGTATCGCCGACCGGCAACGCAACCTACGCGCCGAGGAGAATGACCAGGAAAAAGACGGGCAAACCGACCAGCGTTGCCACGCCGGCGTACCAGAAAAACGTTTTCGGCCTCTTCATAAAACCCAGCAGGCAAGGAATTCCTTTATTCCCTGCGCTCCTTGGACGGAGAGCATGCAGCCTGAGGCAACCGGCTGGCAAGCAAAAACGTCAAAAAAATTTGCGTCAATGAACGTCCAATAAACAGACGCCACAGGCACCATCTGTCGCACTCTGCCAGACTCGGCCAAGTTGGACGTTGCTTGCGGGGCGGCGCTGCGCCTAGCTTGGCGACATGAAACGCTTGCCCCACGCCGGATGGTTGATTGCCCTCTCGGTTTGCCTTGCAACGGGTTGGGCCGATGAACCCGCCGCAATTTCAGAAACCGAACGCCTCGCGACGGTCGCCCCGCAGTTGGAACGGTTTGTGCAGGACCAAACCATTGCCGGGGCGGTCACCTTGGTGGCGCGGCAGGATCGAATCCTGCGGGTGGACACCCTGGGATATGCGGACTTGGCAGCCCGGCGTCCGATGCGGGCGGACACCCTTTTCTGGATCGCCTCCATGACCAAACCGATGACGGCAGTGACCGTGCTGATGCTTCAGGATGAGGGACTTGTATCCGTGGACGATCCCGTCGAAAAGCATCTCCCCGAGTTCAAAGGGCAATGGATGTTGGCGGAGTCCAGCCCCGAGCGGCGCGTGTTGGTGCGTCCCCCGCGGCCCATTACCCTGCGCGATTTGCTCACGCACACTTCAGGACTGAGCGATGTCGCTCCGGCTCGCTGGGACTCGACGCTGGCCGAGCAGGTGGTGGCTTATGCCCGCGAGCCGCTGCAATTCGTCCCGGGCACGCGCTGGCAATATTCCAATGCGGGCATTAACACGCTGGGCCGCGTGGTTGAGGTGGTTTCGGGAATGCCGTTCGCCGAATTCCTGCAGCGACGGCTCTTGGACCCATTGGGCATGAAGGACACGACCTTCTGGCCCTCGCCCGAGCAGGCACAACGCCTGGCCAAGTCCTATCAGCCGGCCGCCAGCGGAAACGGGTTGGAGGAGACCGGCATCTACTTCTTGCAGGGCGGGCTGAGCGACCGCCGCCGCCCGCCGCGTCCGGCCGGAGGCCTGTTTTCCACCGCGGAGGACGTGGCGCGATTTTACCAGATGATGCTCAATGGCGGACAATGGCAAGGGCGGCGCTTGCTATCCGCCAAAGCGGTGCGCGAGCTGACCCGGACCCAGACCGGCGATTTGCAAACCGGGTTCGTGGACGGGATGAGTTTCGGTCTGGGATTCGCCGTGGTGAAAACGCCGCAGGGCGTCACGGGAATGCTCTCCCCCGGCAGCTTCGGCCATGGCGGCGCATACGGCACCCAGAGCTGGGCCGATCCGGTCCGGGACCTGATCTTTGTGTTGATGATTCAACGGGCCCGACTGCCCAACGCGGACGGTTCGGAGATGCGCCGGGTGTTTCAACAGGCGGTGGTGGACGCGTTGCGGCATTAACCTCTGACCTGCGGGCGCGGCCTCGGCCGGCGCACGTCCGCCGCGGCGCTACCACATGCCGTAGGTGTCGTACTTCTGGGAGGCCCGGTAAATGCGCATTTCCCGGATGCTCCGCCACGAGACACTGCCGTCCACGCGGCCCACGTGGCCGCCCTTGGCGCCGATGTCCACGCAGGTTTCGTCCGGGGCGTTGTCATTGCGTTCGTAGTACTCCTCGTTCTTGACCACCGCGCCGGAGCCGGCGTGCGGCGCGATCATGCGCAGGTAGGGATGGCAAAACACGTTCAGGTCCGCGACCAGGGCCAGGGTGGGGTCTTCAGCCGTGCGTTGCGGGGAAATCCAAGGGGCGGTGGCCGGCGCGGTCACCTGCCAGGGCGTGTTCGAGTGGCCGCCCAGGTAATGGTAGCCGATGGCCAGGCCGAAGCCCTCGTGCACGCGCCAGTCCCGTTCGGTGCGGAAGTAGCGCGCCAGATTCGGGCAATCCAGCACGTCCTGGCCGCCGCTGTAGTGCAGCAATAGGTTGCGGCTGTTGGTGGACAGGAGCGGGGTGTGGGTGTCATCCGGATCCAGCGCGTCGGTTAACCCACTGGGCAGCCGGTCTCCGAAGTCGCCGGCGTACACGTGCGTGGCCAGGACAAACTGGCGGATGTTGCTCTGGCAGACGGCGCGCCGGGAGCGCTCCTTGGCGGAGGCCAGGGCGGGCAACAACAGACCGGCCAGGATGGCGATGATGGCTATCACCACTAACAGCTCGATCAATGTAAAGGCGCGGGTCCGGTTCACTGTCATGTCGGTAAATGGCAGCAAGTTTCAGGCTCAAACCCGCTTCGTCATCACCCCGCCAAGCTAACCCCGCCGGAGCCGCCCCGCCAGTGGAGGCCCCTAATCCTTCACCGCACGCGTGACAGCACCGGGATGAAAGTGTTGGGTCCGCCCGCCCGCCTGCTCATCTGAGACCGGCCCCGGACAAAACGTGTCCCCTGACGAGAAAAGTCGAGCCTCTGATTATCGCGACCTCCCGCGTCGGCTCCCGCCGCACCGGCAGCGGGCAACGGTTGTCCGGTCGGCCCTTGCAATATCCCTCCGGAGCGAGCGCGTCCGGTCCACGCCCGCCGGGCATGACTCTGCCCGAACCGAATCTTTGGAGTTGGATGCTGGAACATTTCGGCGTGACCGTGTGCGCCGTGGCCGGAACGCTGGCTGATCGCGGTCGGCAGGTGGACCTGTTTGGCGTGCTGGTGCTGGCGCTGGTGACCGCATGGGGAAGGCGGCGGCCATTCGCGATGTGTGTCTGGGGCGGGGCCGGTGTTTTGGACTCAGGACCCGTGCCATGTGGTCATGGCGACCGTCGCAGGTCTGGCCACTTTTCTCCTGGCCCGTGGCGCCGCGCGCCGATGAACCTGCTGGAGACCGCCGAGGCCTTTGGCCCGGCCTGGTTCATCATGGTGGGCGCCTGCGAAAGCCTGGGATGTGAGAGCGGCATGGTGGCGGGCGTGGCGCTTGGGACAATCACCGGGGGTGGCGGGCGGGATCGCGCGGGACGTCCTGCTGAACGAAATGCCGCTGGTCTTCCAAAGGGAAATCCGTTTGTAAGCCACTGCGGCTCTGTTGGGAGCCGGCGTGTACGTGGCCGCTGATGCAGCTGCACGTGGCCGACCCCTGCCGATTTGGTCCGGAGTGATCACAACCCTGCGGGTTCGACTGGCGGTCATCCGCTGGGGCCGGTCGCTGCCGCTGTTTGAAGCCGCGCGTCCGGAGTCCCGCTCTCCCGAGACAACACCATGAACACGACACCTTCACGGCCCACTATGGCCGGTCTGGCGCTCATCTTGTTGGTGGCCCTCGCGCGGGCCGGGGAAACACCCGCCTACCGGGCCGCGCGCGCGGTCCATCTGGGATATCCGGCGCCGGAAGCCACCGCGTTTTACTTGGAGATGTCCGTGGAGGAGTCCACGCCCGGCAGCTATTTCATGGCCTGTGGATGGAACACCGGCTACTTCGATATCCAGGAACTTGCCAACCGGAAAAAGGTCATCCTGTTTTCGGTCTGGGACCCCACGGCGGGTGATGATCCGGACGCGGTGAAACCCGAGGACCACGTGGAAGTGTTGCACACAGGAGCGGAGGCGCGCATCCGCCGCTTCGGCGGCGAGGGCACCGGCGGCCCGTGCATGGCGGACTTCGATTGGCAACCTGGACAGACCAATCGCTTCCTGGTCATCGCCTCCCTGCAGAACAACAAAACCGCCTACGCCGGCTGGCTTTGGCTGCCGGATCGGGGCGAGTGGAAGCATCTGGTCACCTTTCGCACTCGCACCGGCGGGCGAGCGCTGACCGGGCTGTATTCATTCGTGGAGGATTTCCGCCGGGAGGATCGAAGCATGCCGCGCGCGTTTTTTCAACGGGTGGATTCGGACCACCGCCGGACCGTGGAGTCCCCTGACTCGGGCCCGCTTTACCGCGTCCAATGCGGAATGGGAATCCCGGGACAACATGGATGCCGGCCTGGCGGGCACTCAGTTCTATCTGGCGACCGGGGGCGACATCAGGCCGGGTCACGAGTTGGGGAGTTGGCTGGAATTACCGGCGGCTTCCGACGCGCCGCCCGGGGATTTGCCGCCGTGGTGAACCCGGCGAACCCACGGTGACCCCCAATCCGGGTGGTTTTTCGCGTGCGGACGTTCGGCCGCCGGTCCGAGAGCGCGGCCGCGCGGCAGGGCCGGGTTTGCCTCCGGGCGCGCGAACTCCGGTTTGACACGCCGGGCAGCGCGTCAGAGATTTGAGGCGGTTTATGAAAACGCGCGCCGCGCTAGCGGCCTGCTCCCTGGGGGCAGGGCTGCTGCTGTTTCCTTGGAACGGACGGGCTCAAGCAGACCCGACAGCATCGCCGCAGCCCGCGGTGGAAGTCGCTCCGCTGCCGGTGCTCACCAACCTGATTGAGGCGGCAGACGCAGCCACTGACATTTCCCAGATGCCCGCGCCCCGGCCGCCCGCGCTCGAGAGCCCCCCGCCGGTGCAGCTGGTGCCCAAACGCTACGGCGGGATGTTGGGACAGGCACTCGAGTCCAAAGAGCCCTGGCAATTGTTCAACCCCCTGGCGCCACCCGAGTACGGCGACGGCACCCAGAACCTGAGCCTCAACCCCGTCACCGGTCGAGCCGAGGGGCTGACGCTGTTTTCCCTGCGCCTGGAACCCAAACCCCGGGTCCGCGAGAAAGCGCCCCGCAAACGGCGGGGAATCTAAGTCGGGTTCAGTGCGGGCGGCGGGCCTGCATGTGCGCAATCAGGGCCCGGTTGAAGGCCTCCGCCGGGTTGTAGCCCAACACGCGCAGCTTCATATGATAAGCGGCCACCTCCACCAACCGGGCGACGTCGCGGCCAGGCCGGATGGGAATGCGCATGTGCGGCACGGGAATGCCCAGCAGATTCATGGTTTCCATCTCCTCCCCCACCCGCTCGATCTCGCCGGCCTTTTCCCAGGGCACCAAGGTGACCACGAGGTCAATGCGCTTCTCGGTGCGGATGCCCTTGACGCCGAACATGGCGGGCACGTCCACCAGCCCGATGCCGCGCACTTCCATGAAATTGCGTCCGGGCTGGACGCTGGTGCCGATGAGGTCCTTGCCCGCACTGACGCGCACCAGCGTGGTGTCGTCGGCCACCAGGGCGTAACCGCGCTCGACCAGGCCGATGGCGCATTCGCTCTTGCCCATGCCGGGCGCGCCCATGATCAGCACGCCGATGCCGGAGATGTCCACCATGCTGCCGTGGACCTTTTCCTGACGGGCGAAAAACTCTTCCAGCGTCAGCGTGGCCTGATTGATGAACTTCATCGTCACCATCGGACAGCGGAAGACCGGCACGCCGCGGGCTTCGGCCTGCCGGAGAAACTCGGCGTCCGGCCGGCCGCCCCGGCAGAACACGGCGCAGGGCACGCGGGTGGCAAAAAATTCCTGGTAACGGCGGGCGCGCGCGGCCTCGGGCAGGGAGCGCAGATAATGCATCTCCGCGTTGCCGAAGACCTGCACCCGGTGCTCGGCAAAGTACTTGCGGAACCCGGCCAGCATCAGCCCGGGCCGGTTGACCGTCGGTTCCCGAATCAGGCGGCCCAGGCCGCGCTGGCCGGCCACCAGCCGCAGCCCCAGCTCGCGCTGGCGCGCCAGGTAGAAGCGCTCCACAGTGACGCGATTTGGCAATTCCATTTTCGTGGCGGGTTTGGGTGGCCACAGCCTGCGCGCTCCGGCCCTCGCCGCAACTGAAAAATGTCGGCGGGTAATGCCGCCCCGGCCCTCGGCAGGTGCCCCCGCTTCGACCGGCCATATGGCTGGCGGTGGAATCGGTCGCCGGCACCTCCGTCCCGGACCAGTCGCGCCCCGCAAGGTCACCCCCGCCCGCTGAACTTTTTCCGGGGTCCCCCCGTGGATGTCCGACCGGGTTGTGGTAGGGTACGGGCGGTGAATGCGCCGACTTCACATCTCCCCGGGGCGGGCGCGGCCGAAGGACTGGTGAACTGGCTGTTCCTGGACCTGAACAGCTATTTTGCCAGCGTCGAGCAGCAGGAGCGGCCGGAGTTGCGCGGGCGACCGGTGGCAGTGGTGCCGGTGGAGACCGATTACACCTGCGCCATTGCCGCCAGTTACGCGGCCAAGGCGTACGGCGTCAAGACCGGTACCCCGATCTACGAGGCGCGACGGCTTTGCCCGGACCTGGTGTGCGTGCCGGCGCGGCACGATCTGTACGTGCGCTATCACCATCGCATCCTGGCGGAGATTGACCGGCACATCCCGGTGACCCAGGTGGCCTCGATTGACGAGGTGGCCTGCGAACTGGTCGGCCAGTGGCGCCGCCCGGAAGCGGCCCTCGCCCTGGCCCGGCGGCTCAAGCAGGGTCTGCGCGAGAACGTGGGCGACGCCCTCACCTGCTCCATCGGCCTGGCGGCGAGCCGGCTCCTGGCCAAGGTGGCCTCCGACCTGGAAAAACCCGACGGTCTGGTCCTGTTGCCCACGGCGGAATTGCCCGACCGCATTGCCCACCTGGCGCTGCGCGACCTGCCGGGCATCGGCGAACGCATGGAACAGCGGTTGTGGCGGGCGGGCATTGACACGGTTACCCAGCTCTGGCGCACCGCGCCCAAACAACTGCGCGCCATCTGGCGCAGCGTCGAAGGCGAGCGGTTCTGGTATCGGCTGCATGGGGTTGAGATTCCCGACGAGCCCACGCGCCGCGGCATGGTCACCCACAGCCACGTGCTGGCGCCGGAACTGCGCGACGCGGCGTCCGCCGGCGAGGTCGCGCGGCGGCTCCTGCTCAAGGCCGCCAGCCGCCTCCGCCGACTGGGTTGCTACGCCACGCGCCTGGACCTGTTTGCCCGGGTGGTCAACGGGCCGCGCTGGGAGGGCGGCGCGCGGTTCCGTCCGGCCTGCGACAACCACGCCCTGCTGGCCGCCCTCGCGGTGTTGTGGGAAGAGCTCCGGCGCGAGGTCGGCCCGGTCCGGTTCCTGCAGGTAGGCGTGATCCTGCACGGGTTGCTCAGCCCGGACGCCCTGCGGCAACTGGAGCTGTTCCCCGAATTGGCCGCCGTGCCCCAGGACCCGGAGGCCTGCCGGCGCCAGGCCGCCCGGGAACGGTTGTCCGCGGCCATGGACCGGCTCAACCTCCGCTTCGGACGCGACTCGGTCACGATGGGGCTGTTGCCGGGCGCCAGCCCGTATTTCCTGGGCTCACGCATTGCCTTCACCCGCGTGCCCGGCGTCGAGGATTTCGACCGCGACCGCTGGACGCCGCCCGTGCCGGTGCGTCCCCGCGGGCGGGCCGCATCCCGCGGGCCCCGGACGGCAGGCTGAAGCCGCGCCGCAAGGCGTTGACACCCGGGAACGATCGGGCGAAAACACCTGCATGACACGCTCCCCTCACCTGCTGCCGCGACGCGAGTTCCTGCGGCGCTCGGGCGCCGCCGGACTGGGCGCCACCGCGCTCGCCGCGGCCCCCAACCTGTTTCTGAACCAGACCCGCGCGCAAACCGGCGAGAACCCCGGCGAGTTGATCCGCGTGGGTATCATCGGCACCGGCGGCCAGGGCCGGGCCAACATGATGGCTCCTTCGCTTGTTCGCCATGTCGTGGCCGTGTGCGACGTGGACAAGACCCACGCCGCGGCGGCGGCGCGTCAGCTCAAGGAGCGTACCGGCGTCGAAGCCAAGGTCTTTTACGACTACCGCAAGCTGCTCGAAGATCGGTCCATTGACGCGGTGCTGCTCGGCACGCCCGACCACTGGCACGCCCTCCAGGCCATTGACGCCTGCATGGCCGGCAAGGACGTGTACGTGGAAAAGCCCATGACCCTTACCATTCACGAGGGTTGGGCCATGGTGAAGGCGGCGCAGTACTACAAGCGCATCATTCAAAACGGCAGTCAGCAACGTTCCTGGCCGGACGGAAAATTCCGTCGCGCCTGCGAGTACGTCCGCTCCGAACGCATCGGCGAAATCCGCACCATCCGCGTGGGGCTGCCCGGGGTGAACTACCTGGACCGCGCCAAGCCCCCGCGCGTGCCGGACAGCGAACCGCCGCCCGAACTGGATTATGACCTGTGGCTGGGCCCGGCGCCGTACCGCCCGTACAACAAAAACCGCGTGCACTACCTGTTCCGGTTTTTCTGGGACTACTCCGGCGGCCAGATGACCAATTGGGGCGCCCATCACCTGGACATCGTCCAATGGGCGCTGAACATGGATCACAGCGGCCCGGTGGAAATCAGCGGACGCGCGGAGTTCAACAAAGAGGGCCTGTACGAAACGCCCGAATGGTTTGAGGTCACCTACCGCTATGCCAACGGCGTGCGGGTCATCTGCGGCAACAGCCACCGCATCGGTACCACCTTCGAAGGCCAGGACGGCCTGCTGTACGTGGACCGCGGGCGTCTGGAGTGCACCGTGAAAGGCGTGCTCGAAGAACCCTTGGGAGCGAACGAAGTCCGTCTCGAGGTCAGCAAGGACCATCACCAGAACTGGCTGGACGCGATCAAGAGCCGCAAGCCGCCAATCTGCGACGTCACCGTCGGCCATCGCTCCGCGACGGTGTGTCATCTGGGCAACATTGCCATCCTCACCGGCCGCACTATCCGGTGGGATCCCGAGAAGGAGCAAATCGTAGGCGATCCGGTCAACGTCAAGCAGTTCAGCTACGAATACCGCCGACCTTGGGCGCTGCCCAAGCTGGCGTGAGCCCAGGAAGTTTTCGGCCTCCCTCGGCGAAGCCCGGACTGCCCCCTCGCCGTCGGGAAAATGTTGGCGCCAACCGCAAGCCGAGTCGGCTATTCTGCTGCTCCAGCAGAATAAGGCCGTGGGCGGACGGCGTCCCCCCGGTCCGCCGGGCTGGAAGCCCGGCTCCACGGCAGGCTGGAAGCCTGCCGCTACAGAAGCGGCGGCCATCCAGATGGCTGTGGAGAATTCCAACGGCCTGAAAACGCGAAGCGTTGGGAGTGCGGCAGCTTGCTGCCGCTTTTACACAAAGCGCCGGCCAACCGGCGCACGCCAAGCGCTGACGCGAGGATCGAGCCCTGGGAAAACGCGGAGCAACCGGACCGCACGGAGGTAGCGTCTGCGCTGACCGTTCAACTCTTTGCGTCTTCGCGCGAGCCCAGCCACAGCAGGCGGCGGGCTAGGACAGCCCGCCCTACCAGCGGTGGGTTGCTCGGGACAGGTAGGGCGCGCTCTCCGAGCGCGCCGCTGTCCTTCGCGCCCTTCGGCTCGTCGCGCGAGCGGGTTGCCGCACCGCCATCCGCCGGGCTGGTCGCCCCGCTACCGCCGGCGGGGAGGGTTTTGAGAATTGCCCGGAGATGAGCGGATGCCACACTGCCGCCGACGGCAAGCTGAACCGCTGGTTGGGTTTCCGTCCAACAATCCGAATGTCCCGTGAAACTCCCCTCTGTCCTCCGGCTTTGTGACCGCCTGACGCGACCGTTTTGCGTCACCGACGGTCGGAAATTCCGCCTCCGGGGCGTGGACCCGGCAGACACGCTCTGGTTGGAATCCGCCGACAAGCCGCGGGCACGCGAGGCGCTGGCCCGTGGGGTGGAGGCCCTGGCGCAGTTGCAGGACCGTTTGTACGCCCAGGGGCGCTGGGCCGTGCTGTTGATCTTTCAGGCCATGGATGCCGCGGGCAAGGACAGCGTCATCAAGCATGTCATGTCCGGGCTCAATCCCCAGGGCTGCCAGGTGTATTCGTTCAAGGCGCCCTCGACAGAGGAACTGGATCACGATTACCTCTGGCGCTGTTGGAAGCGCCTGCCCGAGCGCGGACGCATCGGCATCTTCAACCGCAGTTACTACGAGGAAACGCTGGTGGTGCGGGTCCATCCCGAACTGCTCCAGCGTCAGAAGCTGCCGCCGGAAACCCTCGGCAAGCGCCTCTGGAAGGAGCGGTTTGAGGACATCCGCCGCTTCGAGCGGTATCTGCGCCGCCACGGCATCCTGGTGCGCAAGTTCTTCCTGCACGTCTCGAAGGCGGAACAGAAACGCCGCTTTCTGGAGCGCATTCGCAACCCGGACAAGAATTGGAAATTCTCCGCTGCGGACGTGGCCGAGCGCCGCCACTGGGACCGGTACATGGCCGCCTACGAGGACATGATCCGGCACACGGCCACGCCGGAGGCGCCCTGGTACGTGGTGCCCGCAGACCGCAAGTGGTTCACCCGGCTGGTGGTGGCCGCAGCGGTGATCGAGGCGCTGGCCTCTCTGGACCCTCGTTATCCCGAGGTGGACGAGCGCCAGTGCCGGGAGCTGGCCGCCGCCCGGCGCGAGCTGGAACAGGAATGATTCAGAATTCCGCAGTTGCCCGCCTGAAAAGAAGCCAACGGCACAAAACCACCGGAGGTTTCACCGCTTTTCTCCGGGCAGAGGCCCCACCCAGCGGGTGAAGTGAAATCAAGCGGCAGAACCTGCCTACCTGCGGCTTTCTCGGGCGTCTGTTGCGCATCTTCGCGGCAGCTTCACCCGCGAGCGTTGGAACAACCCCGCCGCACGGCTCGTCCCGCAACTCCAATTTTCCGGGACGGAACGGAGGCGGCCCGTGGCGGGCGCCGGCGCCGGCGCGCTCAGCGCATCCGGTCAAAGGTGCGGGCCAGGATTTGCCACGGGGCGAGCCCTTCGACGCGAGCCCGGGCGTCGGCGTTGATGCGGGATTCGAGGGCGTTCTTGGTCGGGCGCTGGACGCGGAAGAAGATGCCGAAGTAGCCGGGGAACGGCGCGCTGGCGAGCTGGTAGGCGGCCAGCTCGTTGGTCACGTCGTGGTCGGCCGGCACCAGATTGAAGGCGCCGCCGCGTCGGGGGTTGGCGCCGTCGAAGGCGCCCGGGAAGAATTCCACGCACTCGCTCAGGCACTGGATGAAGCTGAAGCCGTCGTGGTCCATGGCCGCCTCCATCATTTGCAGCAGGTGGTTGGGGTTGGTGCTGCTGGTGCGGGCCACGAAGGTAGCGCCGGCAGCCAGGGCCTGTTTGAGCGGGTTGATCGGCTGGTCCACCGCCCCCCACGGATCGGTTTTGCTCTTGTAGCCCAGCCGTGAGGTGGGCGAGGTCTGCTTCTTGGTCAGGCCGTACACCTCGTTGTCCATGACCACGAGGGTCATCTTCACGTTTTTGCGGGCGGTGTGGGTGAAGTGGTTGCCGCCGATGGAAAAGGCATCGCCGTCGCCGCTGAACACAAACACATGCAGGTCCGGGCGGGTGAGCGAGATGCCCGTGGCAAAGGGCAGGGCGCGTCCGTGGATAAAGTGCGCGCCGTGGGCCTGGACAAAGTAGGGGAACCGGCTCGAGCAGCCGATGCCCGACACGCTGACGAATTGCTCCCGCTGAAGCCGGCGTTTCTCGATGAGCTTGAAATACAGCGCCAGGACCGAGAAATCGCCGCAGCCGGGACACCAGGTCGGATGATCGGCGGCGAGCTCCTTTTTGGTCAGGGGCTTGTGCGCCGGCGGGGTCGAAGCGGGCGCCGGGCCGGGCGCAAGGGGGTCCGTAGTCGGGGCGGATGTCGAGGCAAGGGCAACGGAGTGCATGGGACTGGCAAAAAGCGGTGTGGCGGGTCCGAGGTTACCGGCGACGCAGGGTGTCGGCGACGTCCTCGCGCAGGCGCTCGATGATTTCGCGCACCTTGAAGGCGAGGCCGTCGGTCTTGTTGAGGCTGCGGATTTTGGGATTGCCGTAACGAGCGCGCAACAGGCCGGCCAGTTGGCCGTAGCCATAGACGCCCTCGTCGTTCATCTCCACCACGCGCACGTGGTGAAAGCCGGCAAAAAGCCGATCCAACCCCAGGGGGAGGGGATGCAGATGGCGCAGGTGCAGCGCGGACACCGCCTGGCCGGCGGCGCGGGCGCGGTTGACGGCCTCGCGGATCGGGCCGCGGGTGGAACCCCAACCGATGAGCAGCACGTCACCCTCCGGCGCGCCGTACAACGGCGGGGTGGGCAGTGACTCGGCCAGGGCCTGCAACTTGCGACGCCGCTTGGCGGTCATGCGCGCGTGCAACGCGGGGGAGCTGGTGGGATGGCCGAACTCGTCGTGTTCAAGTCCGGTCAGGATGGGGTAAATTCCGTTGAGGATGGGCGTCCCGGGGGGGCGGTGCCGAGCCGCGCCGTCCGGCGCGGCGAGGTCGTAGGGCTTGTGCTCGGGCACGGGCGAGAGGTTCAGCGGCAGTTCCTGGCAAATTCGCTCGAGGTCCGGCTGGTCAAAGGCCTCGATGCGCGTGGCCAGGGCCTGGTCGGTGAGGACAATCACGGGCACGCTGTACCGGCGGGCGAGGTTCACCGCCTCAATGGCGGTGTAGAAGCAGTCTTCGACATCCGCCGGGGCAATCACCACGCGGGGGCAGTCGCCGTGGCCGCCGTACACCGCCAGGTTGAGGTCGGACTGCTCCACGTTGGTGGGCAGGCCGGTGGAGGGGCCGCCGCGCTGCACGTCAATGACCACCAGCGGCACCTCGGCCATCACGCCCCAGCCCAGCGCTTCGGTCTTGAGGGAAATGCCCGGGCCGCTGCTGCCGGTCACCGCCACCCGTCCGGCGTAGGCGGCGCCCAGCGCCATGCAGACCGAGGCGATCTCGTCCTCGCACTGCACAAAGGTGCCGCCGTACTTGGGCAGCTCGCGCCGCAGCAGTTCCATGATGTCCGACCACGGGGTGATGGGGTAGCCGGCGCCAAACCGCACGCCGGCGGCGATCAGCCCGTAGGCCAGGGCCTCGTTGCCGTTCATCACCACCTGGGGCACCCCCCGCCGCTGCGGCTCCACAAAGTGGAAAGTCTCCAAGAGGTTGCCCAGCGAATAACTGTAGCCGGCGTCGAAGGCGTTGAGGGCGTTCTGAAGGATGCTCGGGTCCTTACCGGAGAAGCGCTCGGTAATAAGCGTCTTGAGCTTGGCCACGTCCAGGTCGAACATCTTGGCGATCAGCCCCAGGGCGTAGATGTTTTTGCCCTTGTCCCGGGCGGTTCCGCCGATCGCTTCCACGGTCAGTCCCGAGATGGGCACGCCCACGTGGCGATAGATGTCCCGCCATTCGGGACGCGGTTCCACGTGGTCCGAGTCGTACAGGACCAATCCGCCCGGACGCAGCGCCGCGATATGGTCCTCGTAGGAATGCTGGTAGAAGGCCAGCAAAACGTCCGCCTCATCGCCGGCGCTGAGGATTTCACCCGATCCCATGCGGACCTGGAAGATGGACGGCCCGCCGGAGATGGTGGACGGGATGGTCATGTAGGTCATCACGTCCTGCTCGGTGCGCCCGGCCAGACGGGCCAGAAAGCCGCCCAGGGCCTGGATGCCGTCCTGCGAGTTGCCCGCGATGCGGATGACGATGTCCCGAACTTCCCGCCGGTTGGTAACGGTCGGCGGTGCTGATACCGAACTGGAGCTCATGCAATGCGCTTCCCGCCAGCGTGCCGCCGGAATCTTCCCGCGGCAGGCAGGCGTGAGTGCTTCACCGTATTCGGGGGAGTTCGCCGGGTCAAATGCGAAGCTCCCGAACTGACGGGGTGATCAAATGCAATTACCTAATGGCAGCGGACCGCCGCCGCGCGCGTGGCGGATGCCAATCGCCGGCGGTCGCTCCCGGGGCGGCGTTTCCCGGGATCAGCCTGACATTTTCCCGTCCAGCGCCCGGAGGGTGCGCTCGAGGATTTGTTCCGGTGTCCCCTCGGCCGGGACGGGGAGCAGCAGACCCTGCCGCCGGTAATAGTCGGTCAGCGGGGCGGTGCTCTTCTCGTAGGTTTCCATGCGCACGCGCACGGCTTCGGGGCGGTCGTCTTCCCGCTGGACCAGTGCGCCGCCGCAATGGTCGCACACCCCTTCCACCCGCGGCGGGCGAGTGACCACGTGGAACACCGCCTTGCACTGGGCGCAGGTGCGCCGGCCGCTGAGCCGGGCAATGATGGTTTCCAGGGGCAGCTCGTAGCTGATGACCGCGTCGAGGCGGAGTCGCTCTTGTTCCAGGAGGCGGGTCAGCGCTTCCGCCTGGGCCGCGGTGCGCGGGAAACCGTCCAGCAGGAAACCTCCCTGACATCGCAGACAACCCACCCGCTCGCGCACCATGGCCAGCACCGTGGCATCGGGCACCAGCTCGCCGCGCCGCATATACTCCAGCGCTTCGTTCAAAGCCGGCGTGCGCTCACAAGGGTCCAGCGATTTCGCGGCGCGAAAGACGTCGCCAGTCGAGAGCTGGCAGGCGCCCAGCCGCTCGTGAAGCAGCTCGGCCTGGGTCCCCTTGCCCACACCGGGCGCGCCCAGCAAGACCAGACGCCAGGGCCGGGTTGCTTCACGGGGCGATGTGGAACACTGGGCCTTGCCGCCCTTGAGCCAGGCGGCGCGATCGTTGGTGGTGCTCATGGCAAATCTCGGGCAGACCGGACGCCCGGTTTCTCGCCGGGTCTGTTCGGGGGGCAAATAACTGCCCGGCCGCTCTCCGGCTACACGCCGCTTGGCGTTTTCTGCCCGTTTTTTGCGCCGCCAGTGACCGTATAAACGGAACCGCCGGGTCACCAAGCAGACCCGCGGTTCATTGCAAACGCAAAAAAAAGAGGGCCCGGAGACCGAGCCCTCTTGCTTGAAGTTGGTCCGGCTCCGTGCTCAAGGAACCACAACGCGAAAGAACTTCACCCCGTCCAAGGGCTGGGTGAAGGTGAGCGTCTGTCCGGTGCCGTTCAGCGGGCTGCCTTCATTGGTCCACTGGCCTTCCGAGAGGCTGGTCCGTGACTGGATCTGATACTGCACACCGGCCTGGGAGGCGAAGGACAGGACGAAGTTGGCGCCATCGCGGTTTGCGGCCAAAGTGGGCGGTACCACTTGCGTGCCTTCCGATGGTGACTCGGCGGTCAGCGCGAGAGCCACCGGCTTGAGATGCAGGTTGTCCGCCAGAGCGGTCCAATCCTGGAACCACACCACGTCCCGCAGGGCGCCCTGGTAGGGGGCGGGGATGAAGAAGCCGTCCCGGGGCGTTTCCTTGTGACCGGTGAAGACCGGACTGTCAGGGGCCGGGCGCGGGTCCAGGGCCTGGTTCTGGCCCCGGTCAACGCCCCGCAGCTTCGGATCGGCAAAGGCATTGTTGGCCTCGTCCACCACGCCCCGACCGCCCGCATTCTCCCAGAACAGGTTGTGCGTCACCGTGCCGGAGTAGTTGGGCACGCTGGCGGTCTGATCCCGCCCCTGAAACTGCGTGAACACCGAGTTGTGAATGCTCCCGTAATACTCGCTGCGGGTGTTCATCACGTCGCTGCCCGAGCCCGCCCCGCCCTCGCCGATGATCGTCGCATTGTAAATCTGGTGCCGCCCCAACGGCTCGGCCCCCACCACGTTCACGTTGCTGCCCCCGGAAGGCTGGCCGTTGAGCTCCAGCCCCTCGTCGCCGGTGATCCCCTGAATGCCAAACCAGAACTGGTGTTTGCCCTCCTGCCCCTGGTCCATGTCGAACATCTCATCCGAGCAGTACGCGGCCACCAGATAGCGGCTGTTGACCGCCCCGCCCCACCACTCAAACCCGTCGTCCGCGCCGGCGTACACCTCCACAAACTCCAGGATCGTCCCCCGCCCCACCCCGGCCAGCGACAGGGCGTTGAGTTCCTTGTTCGCGTCCAGCGCCTTGCCCGAATAGCGGATGGAGACAAAGCGCAGCGCCCCGCTGCTGTCGTCGTTGTCGTTGCCCCCAAAGCGGTGCAACCCCTGGCCGGTTTCCGGATCGGTCGCGTCGCCCAGCCCCTCGTAGAGCTGGTAAAAACTGCCGTCGGGGTTCTGCCCCGAGCCCGAGGCCTCGGCGTCGGGCCGGTTGATCCGACCCTTGCCCAGAATGACCACCCCGCCCCACAGCCCGCGCCCGCCGCCGCCCTCATCCGCCAGCGGAATGTCAAACGGATCGTTCAGGTCGTCCGATTCAGTGGTGAATATGATGGGGCGAAGCCTGGTCCCCAGTGCGTTGATTTTGCCACCGCGGCAGATAAACAGGGCGCCGTAGTCGGGCGGGGCGGCGGCTTCCTTGCCGCGGATGACGGTGCCAGCCTCGATGTTCAGCACCGCCCCGTCCACCACGTACACCCACCCGTCCAACAGGTATTCGTTGGTGGAAACCCAGTTGTGGACACCGCGCAGGATGCCGCTAACCCGGACGGTCTCGGCAGTGAGGGTTGACGCCCCCGCCGCAAACAGGGCGGCGAGAGCCAGACTGTGCATGGTTCGGTTTGTCATGTTTCAATCTTCGGAGGTTGAAGCGTTGGTGAACGCGCGTCTGCACACGCTTCACGTAGTGCATATTGGGGATTTTCCCGGAGACCTGACGACAGCGGGCAGGTTACATCTTGGTGTCATTTCCGTGTCCTGAAAACCGTCCTTTCTTGAGGGACGGTTTACCGTGGCCCATGCTGGCAAGCCGGTACCCGTAGGGGCGGGATCAACCGCCGCGCGGAATCAAAACTCGTAGGATACGGACAGTCCCAAAGTGATCCCCTTTGTGTGGGAGGAGTACACGTAGGACCGGTCCGTGGAGCCGCCGACGGCGTAGGTGCGCAGGATTTCCGGATTCAGCAGGTTGCGGGCGGTAAAGCGGGCCTTGAAGCCCCGGCCGAGCTTCTGGGAGATCACCAGGTCCAGGCTCGGCGCGGCCTGCTCGTAAATGTCCCAGCCGTTGTTGACAATGAGGGCCAGCCGCTCGGCTGCGTAATAGCCCACGAGAGTCACGCTGGTGCCGGTGCGTTCGTTGTCGTAGGACAGGTCTACGTTGAGGAGATAGGGCGACTGGTCGTACAGCGGCCGGGTGTCCACCCGTTGGCCGGTGGCCATGAACTTCATTTCCCGGATTTCCGGCTGGAGCGCGACCTCGGTGTTGATCCAGGCCGCATTCAGTCCAAGGCTGAAGGGGCGCAGGTGGGATTCGAGGCAGCCCAGGTTCTGCCGCGCCTCGAATTCCACCCCCCAAGCGGTCGCGCGGGGCGTGTTCAGAAAGGTGACGAAGTCCGAGGAGGCCGTCCAGAGCGGGGTGCCATCGGGCGTGAGGGTGGCATTGAATTTCTCGATGGGGTCTTCGAGGATTTTGTAAAAGCCGCCGAGGGAGACCAGCCCGCCGTTGCCCGTAAACCACTCCCAGCGGGCGTCGTAGTTCTCTATGTGGGTCATGCGCAGGAAGGGATTCCCCTCTACGATCTGGTCACCGGCCACGTCGAAGCTGCGATAGCGGGCAAACTCCCGGTACGTGGGCCGGGCCACGGTCTGGGCGTAGCTCAACCGCAGGTTCATGCCCTCCCGAAATTCCCAGGTCAGATTGACCGCCGGCAGCACGTCTGCCTCGTCAATCCGCCCGGTGAAGAGCCGGGCGGATTGGAAGGCCGAAGAAGCGATTTCCAGCCGCGTGGTCTCGTAGCGGATGCCGGTGGTCAGGCGCAGCCCGGAAACCAGCGGCAACTCCGCCAGACCGTAGAAAGCGTAGATGTCCTGGCTGCCGTCATAAAAGTTGTTGCCGAAGATCGAGTTCAAGGTGCGGGACAGCACGTAGCGCGGACGGTTGTTCACGGTCACCAACTGCGGCGGCGGCGCGTTGGTGCCGAGCAGGTACTCGTAGGGGAAAGTCTCGGTGTTGACCAGGCTGCCGTTGCCGCCGGCGTAGCTGAACGTGCGCTCGGAGAACGTGCGCTCGGATTGGCTGCCGTACCACCCGGTCTGCAGGCGCCAGGGCAACCCGCGCGCATCCTCCCCGGGCAGGGTCAGGTCGAACTTCACGTTCAGATTCTGGTCCTCCAGCTCGCGGAAATAGCGCGTCGGGCGTTCGGGAAACGGCGTGTTGTTGCTGATCAGGTCCACGCCCCGCAGCGGACTGTCCGGGTTCTGCGGGTTGGGGTAGCTGATGAAGTTGAAGTAGCGCAGGTCCGGTTCGGTCTGAGTGGTCCGGGCCAACGAGACCAACCAGTCGGCCTCGAGGTTGCCCAGCCCCGGCAGGGTGTGGTTGCCGCGCAGTTGGTGCGCGTCCAGGTGACGCTCGGTCCAGTGCAGTTCGTTGAGGTGCGTCCGCCGCTGGTCGTTAAACTGATCCTCACCGCTGCTTTCAATCCGCCCCTCGAGTTGGCGGGCCTGGTCCTCGGCGTTTTGGGTGTACAGAAAGGTGTAGTTGAACTCGTGCAGGTCGGCCAGGCGGGTGGCCACGCTGGCCAGGGCAGACCATTGCGCGGTCATGCTCGAACGACTGTCGCGGTAATCCTGATAGGTGACCGGCTGGCCGGCGGACTCCGGCCGGTAACGGCGCCGAATCCCGTCGTCATAAAACCGGTAGTCCCGCTCGTAACTCAGACTTGCAAACCAGCCCAATGGGACCTGCTTCACCCGGGCCGTGTCGCCGGCCAGGATGTTGAAGTCATGATCCGGCGGCGGCGCCTGGCGGTTGGGGCCCAGGTACGGGGAACCAAAAGACCGGACCAGGCGGTCTAGCTCCAGCGCGGCGGCGGTTTTGTCCTCCAAGGGAATGGCCAGACTGCCGCTGGTCGCGGTGGCCAGCAGGCGTTGGAGGTCCGTGCCCGAGACGCCCCGCAACGCCCCGGGCAGCGCGCGCGTGCCGTCATCCAGGGCCAGAAAGTCCGTGCCCCCGCCCGGGTAGGTGAGGAATCGTTCGTTGCCGGAGCTCTGGGTGTTGTAGCCCACCCCGGCGCCCACCTTGAACAGAAAGCGCTCCGGAAATGACTTGGTGCGGATGTCCATGACTCCGCCGGAAAACCCGCCCGGCAGGTTGGGGGTGAAGGTTTTGCTGACCACCACGGACTCGATCACCTCGGCCGGGAACATGTCAAGCTGCGCCGCCCGTCGGTACGGGTCCGCGCTGGGCACGTCCGCTCCGTTGAGCAGGGCCAGGTTGTACCGGTCGCTCAGGCCGCGGATGACGGCGAACTTGCCCTCCACCACGGCCACGCCGGTGATCTTGGTGAGAATCTCGGCCGCGTCGCCCGCGGCCAGCCGGCTGAAGCGCTCGGCGCCGATCGCCTCGATCAGGGCGGCGGCGCTCTGGCGCTCGAAGAGCAACTGTTGTTCCTGTTGCTCCAACTCCGGCGCCGTGACCACGTACTCCTCCATCTCGAAAAACTCCGGACGCAGGCTCTGGTCCACCGTCGAGGTTTGCCCCGGCGCCACCAGCACCTCGCCCACCGCCGCGCGGGTGTATCCCGGCAGGGCGAACTGCACAGTATGCACCCCGGGCGGCACGTCCGGAATCTGATATTGGCCCCGCGCATCCGTGGTCACCGCCAGCGTGGTGCCGCGCACGGTGACGGTAACCCCCGCCAGCGGCTTGCCCTCCCAGCTTTCGGTCACCACGCCGCGGATGCTGCCCCGCTGGTCGCCGGACTGTGCCCGGCCGATACCTCCCAGTAACAGAGCCAGGAGAACGGCCATCCACCGGGACGGAACACGCGAGAGGCTGGAGCGCGAATGCATGACGGGGCCGAGAGGAGCAGTCGCTTCAACCCCGCGCGCGGGCGGCCACTTGTTCGACCCGCTCGAGATAGCGCTGCACGTTGTCGCGCGGCGCGATCTTTTGAGCCCGGCGGAGCAATTCGAGGGCGCGGGTGTACTGCTGGCCCTCCACCAGCAACTGGGCGTGCTTGACCAGCGCCACGGCTTCGAACCCCTCGATTTTTGCCGCGGCCTCGTACCGAAAGGCGGCCCGCTCCCGGTCGCCGGCCTGTTTGTAATAATCCCCGGCCAGCAAAAGCGCTTCGCCGTCCAGCGGATGCTTCTCCAACAGACGCTCCAGGATTCCGATGGCCTGCTCGCCCGCGCCGGTCGCCAGGGCCACGCGTGCCTCCAGCCCCAGGAGCTTGCGTTCGTCCTCGGGGGCAGGTTCGCCGCCGGTCAGGGAGCGGGCCTCGGTCAGAAGCTGGCGGGCTTCCGCCCAGGCGCTGCGGCTGATGAGAATCTCGGCCGCGCGCAGCGCGCGGGTCAGGTTGGTGCCGCCGTCCAGGCGGGCGGCATCGCGGTAGGCCAGCAGAGCCAGGTCGGGGGCTTCCTGGCTCACGTAGAGGTCGCCCAGCAGGGTGAGTTGCGCGGCGGAGGCCCGGCCCAGGCGGCGCAGGACCTCGTAGTTGACCGCCGCCTTCGTGAACTGATTCTGTTGAATGTAGATGTTGGCCTGCAGGGTCCAGAGCGCTTCGCGGTCGGGATGGCGCGCGAGCAGTTCCTCCAACAGAGCGAGCGCGGGGCCGAAGTTGCCCGTGGCCACGTGGCACTTCACCAGTCCGAGTTGAAAATCCAGGTTGCCCGGTTCGTAGAGCAACGCCTGCTGATAGGCCGCCGCCGCGGAGAGATAGAGTCCCTCCTGGGTCTGGGCGAAGGCCAGCAGCCCGTAAATCCGACCGTCCGCGCCGCCGAGGGTGAGCGTGCGCGTGAGGGCGGGAGTGGCCTCGGCGTAGCGTCCCTCGCGCACCAGGGCCAGCGCCAGGTTGCGCTGCGCGCGCAGGAAGTCCGGGAACTTGGCTAGCGCGGTCTCGTAATGCCGGACCGCGTTGGTGAAGTCCTCGTGCTGGAAGTAAATCGTCGCCAGGGTGTAATCGAACAGCGCGCTGGCCTCCGGCTTGATTACCTTTTCCAGAGCCGGGATGGCCTTCACCGGGTCCTCACGCAGCAGCGGCAGGATGGTGTCGCGGTAGGTCGCCTGTTCCTCCGCGGTGAGTCGCGGCTCGCGTTCGGGCAAAAAGCCGTAGCTGCCCAACAGACGGCGGGTGAACTCGGGGTCGTTCCAAATCCCCGCCAGCGGATGGTCCGCCGGGACGGGGGCAAATTCCGTGCCGGCGGTAGCGGGCGGGAGCGTGGCGGGCGCCGCGCTTTCCGCCCGGTGCCGCGGCCGGCGCTCGCTTTGCGCCCGAGAATCCGGCAGCAGCGGGTCCAACAGACAGGCGGCGGCCAGGAGCAGGCACAGCCAGCGGCCGCCCCGCTCCGCGTCCGGGCGGCGGGTCCGGAGATCGTCAGAGAGGTCGGGAAGGTTCATGCAAAAATCAACCGGTCGGGAGGCGAAAGCGGATGGGTTGACGCAAATAGGTGCGCACGGGCTGGCCGTCCTTGAGGCCGGGTTTGAACTTCCATTTGCGGATGGCTTCCAGGGCCGGCGCCTCGAAGTCCTTGTGCGTGGATGATTCCACGCGGGGGTCCTCGACGCGGCCCTGCTCATCGAGCACAAACACGAGCGTCACCAGGCCCTCGATACGCGCCTTGCGCAGCGACTCCGGGTAGGCCGGCGGCACCGCGTTGAGCAATTCGGGCCGCCGCTCCAGATCGGCCACACTGAAGGCATCCAGGCCGCCGGCCTGCGCCGCGGCTTCTTGAAAAAGGCCGGCCCCGACCGCCAGCGCGCCGCCGGTCCCGAAAGCGACGTCCAGGCTCACGTTGAGGTTCAGCGGCGGCGGGGCGTCGGCGAGGCTCGGCGGTGGCGGTTCGGGCGGCGGTTCGGCCTCGGGCGGCGGAGGAGGAGGGGTTTCCACTTCAGGGGGCTCCTCCACCTGACTCAGCTCCGCCGGGCGCACAGCCAGCACGGCTTCGCGGCGGGCGGAGACCATCTGGGTGAGCGGCAGGACCAGAAACACGCCCAGAGTTAGCAGGGCGGCGCCGAGGAAGACCCAGGGCAAGTTGGCAGACCGCGCGGCGGGCGGCGTGTACACGGGGCGCATAACCTCGGCACGCGGCGTCCGGACCTACCGGGAGGCGACCTCGGTGGCGATGCTGACGTTTTTGGCCCTGCCCAGCTTGGCCTCGTCAATCACCCGCACCAGCAAGCCGGCCTGGGCCCGCTGGTCCACCTGAATAATGACGGGCATCGGCTCCGGCTGACTCAGACGGCTGACCAACGGACGCACGCCGCCGACGCCGATTTCCTTGCCACCGTACACCACTTCGCCCTTGGCGGTGATGGCCAGGAGGATGCTGTTCTTTTCCAGTTGCGTGGCCGAGGCGGCCTGGGGCTTGTCCACCTCGGCGCCCGTTTCCTCCACGAACACGGTGGTGACGATGAAAAAAATCAACAGGATGAAGACCATATCAATCAACGGCGAGACGTTGATTTCGGTCTGCTCCTCCGACTCGATCAGCGCCCGGCGGTATCTCATGCGGGCACGTTGACAGGCGTCAGCACCGTCAGCGGCTCAGACACCGGGGCAGGCGGAGCGGAGCGGCCCTCCGGTGGCAGCGTCTTGCGGTGGTACTGCACGGTGTAACTTTCCAACCGCGCCAGGAAGGCCTCGAACTCCTGTTTTTGCCGTCGGATCAGTTGCACCAGGACCAGTCCCGGCAGCGCGATGCACAGACCCACCTCCGGGGGAAACAGCGCCTGAGAAATGCCGTCGGCCATGGCCTCGGTGATCTGGCCGCCCCCGCCCGCCGCCAGGGCCTGGAAGGTGACCAGCATCCCAAACACCGTGCCCAGCAGCCCCACCAGCGGCGCGGCCGCCACCAGCGCGCTCAGCGTACTCAGACGCCGGTCAATTGCGGGCAGCTCGGCGGCGGCCACCTCGGCAAAGCGCTGGCTGATTTCCTCGCCACTGCGCCCGGCGCGAGTGTAGCGAATGATTTCGCCCACCTCGCCCTCGGCCAGCTCGGGCTGCCGGACCCACTGCTGCCACTGGGGATCGGGAAGCCGGCGGAACTGTCGGCGTGAGAGGTCCAGCCACAGCCGGAGTCCCACCAGGAACAGCATCAGACAAACGCCCAGCAGCGGCCACATTACCCAGCCGCCGCGGGCCCAGATGTGGAGGATGTGTTCGATCATGGTTTCAAGCCGGGTTGGGAACCGGAGTCGTCTCGGGTTCGGGCAAACCGTTGATGAACGCCACGGTGGTTTGCTCCATGCTGCCCAGAACCGCCTTGACCTTGCGCGAAATCACCGCGTGCAACAGCAGCGAGGGGATGGCCACCACCAGGCCAAACTCGGTGGTGATCAACGCCTCGGAAATGCCGCCGGCCAAAGTCTTCGGATCGCCGGTGCCGAACACGGTGATCATGTTGAAGGTGTTGATCATGCCGGTCACCGTGCCCAGCAGGCCGAGCAGGGGCGCCGCCGCGGCCGCTAGGGCCAGAAACGGCACCCAGCGCTCCAGCCGCGGCCGGGTGCGCAGCAGGTGTTCGTACATGACCTCCTCGACGTATTCCTTGGGCTCGCCCACATGATGCAGGGCCCGGTGCAACATCTCGCCCACCGGACCGGTGATGCGCCCGGCGTGTTGCAGCGCCCGGTCGCGCTGCCCCTGCGCCAGGGCCGCAAGAATGACCTTCAAGTCTGCCGGGGTGGCCACACGCACCCGGGAAATTTGAAACCACTTGGCCCCGAAAATCCCCAGCGCAACGGCCCCGAGAAGCAGGATGGGCACCATCACCGGCCCTCCCTTGGCAATGTGCTCCGCCAGCGTGTCGCGCGTGGCCCGAATGCGTAGCGCGTTGCCCGAAGTCGGGTCCACCGGCAGGTCGCCGCCGGGGTTGTTGACGAGGGCGCGTATGCCCGCCGCTTGCGGCTCGGGGAGCGGCGCGAGGTTCGGCTCGGCGGAGTTGAGTCGTTGCTCAACCACGCCGGCTGACCCGCTAGTGGCGGCAAAGTAAGCCGCCGGCCCGAGCATCAGAAAAGTGCCCGATTCCACCAGACCGGCCGGGGTCAGGGCCCGGCCGGGAAAGCGCTCGCCGCCGACGGCCGCCGCAAGCCGCTCCAGGGTCAGCGCCACGAAATCCAGTTGGCGTTCGAGCTTGGCGGCGTGGTCGAGCTCGCTGGAATCCGCAGCCGCGGCGGCCTGGCGGAGGGCTTCGCCGTGGCGCTGGAGCTCGGCAATGTTCCAGCGCGCTTCGAGGGTGCGGCGGTATTCGCCCAGCAGGCCCTCGAGGGAGCGGACTTCGTTGCTGAGGGCGTTGACCTCGTTGCGCAACACGCCCAGCAGCACCATCTGGTTGCCCTCTTCGCGCTGGGCGCGCTGCAGGGCCGCGCGCTGGTCGAGGACCTCCTGTTCCAGCGCGTGGACCTCACGCCCCAGCGGCACGCGCTCCGCTTCGATTTGGGCCCGCAGGGCGGCCAGTTCATCCAGCGCCGCCCGCAAGTCCTGCTGCGCCCCGGCGTGGAGCGCTTCCACGCTGGCCCGCCCGGCGGGTGTTAAGCCCCCCGCCACGCCGACTCCCAGGAGCAGTCCGAGAATGAAACGCGGGACGTTCATCGCAGCAGCACCGGGAGGGACACAAACTCGGCCGGCAACTCATTGCGGTACATCCGCAGGGCCCGGGAAACGGCCGGCGCCAGCTCGTCACGGAAGGTCCACTTCCAGCCGTCCGGCGTTGGCATGCCCACCCCGGCCACGGTGCCGGACTTGCTCACAAACCACGCCTGCCCCAGGCCGGCGTAGAGAACGTCCACCACGATTTCCCGGCCGTCCGGACCCGGCCGGGTTTCCTCGACCACGGTCAGGGCGGCGTTGAACTTGTCCACCTCGTTGAGGAGCGAGATGAGCGCAGCCACACGCGGCAACAGGGCAACGTTGGTGGAGGCGGGATCGGCCGGCAACCGGTTCAATAGCGGTTGCACGGCGGCGCGCAGGGCCGGAGGGAACACCGGTTCGAGCCGGCGCACCGCGGTTTCCAGCGCGCCCACGCGGGCGCGCACGGCATGGAGCGCTTCCTGGTAGCCGGCCTGTAGGGTCCGGAGCGCCTCGCGCTGCCCGGCCACCGAAGCCTGGTTGGTCTCGACCCGGGCGAGTTGCTCGCGCAAACCGTCCAGCTCCCGCTGCAGCAACGCGCGACTTTGCTCCAACAGGTCTTTGTCGGCCGCCCACTCCGCGCGGGTGCGAGCCAGGGTTTTGCGAACCTGGACCCACTCCTCGAGGGCTGAGCGCGCGGCGGTCAACGGTGACTCCGCGGCGCTCGCCAACACCGCCATCCCGGTCAGAATTGCCAGAGCGCCGCCCCGGCGTACGTGCAACATAAAGGCGCAGGGTGGTTCCGGTTTTTCACGGTTCGATGACGTATTTGTTACAAATGGGGAAAAACCTCCAACCCGCCCGCGCGGGAATCGTCGGCAACACGAGGACCGAGATTGGAAAAGGAGCGCGCCCTGAAGCGCCCGCCTTCCGACGGGTTGCGGCGGACTGACGGTTTCTGCGGGCGGCCCTTCCCCCCCGCTGTGGCCCGCCCCATATCGGTACAACGCCCGGGGCACCGCCTTTGCTGGCGGGGTCACCGCAGGCGGTTCCCGGAAGCGGACGTGGCGCGCGCGGGCGTGCCGGAGATGCCGGCGGACTGCGGCTCCGCGGCGCGGGAAGCGTTGTCCGACGAGGTCACGCTCACCGGCACCAGACGCACGGCGCGCAGGTCCATCAAATACTGCGAAGGGGCGGCGGCCGGGGCGAGCGTGAGGCGGACCAGACCGGCGGGCAGGTCGAGCTCGCCAAAGTGTGTCGTGCGATAGTCGTCCCAGGTCCCGGTCCCGGGCACCTCGGCCGCCAGCCAGGTCTCGCCGGTTCGCAACACAAAGAGATTGCCCGCGGTGGCGTCGGCGCAGGCGTAATCCAGCCACACCGCGTAACGGCCCGGGCGCTCAACTTGCAGTTCCCACACAGCGCGGTCGTTGGCGGACGCCCAAAAACCGAGGTTCTGACATTGGGCCTCGAAGACCAGCGTCTCGCCGTAAATGGCGGCCGCCGCAGCGGGCAGGAGGAATTCACCCCGCTCGCCGACCGTGACCGGCCGGGGCTGGTTGCCGGGGAAACGCTTCGACGGCGCGCCCTGCTGCTGGATGAAGGCGATCAGATCCGCCAGTTGTTCCGGTCGCATCGCGTGCTCGAAGCCTTCGGGCATCAGCGAGCGGCCGTCGGCGGTCATCTCGGCCACGTCGGCGCGAAGCACGGTGCGCTCGGCGCCGCTGATTTCCATGAGGGTGAAACTGTTGGCGGACTCGCTGAGCACCAGGCCGGTGTAGATTTCGCCGTCGCGGGTTTCCACCGTGAAACTCCGGTAGCGGTCTTCGACCGCGCGGTTGGGGTCCAGGATCGCGACCAGCAGTTGTTCGGCATCCCGGTCCACCAGCATGGCCAGGTTCGGCCCTGCGCCCTGCCCCAGCGCACCCAGATGATGGCAACTGGCGCACAACTGCTCAAACAACGGCCGGCCCGCCTCGGGATCGCCCGGATGAGGGCGAACCAGCGGCAGATAACGCTCGACCACCGCCCGCCGTTCCGGGTCCGCTTCCCGAACTTGCAGGACCTGCCGGGCGCGCGCGCGCACCTCCGGGTCCGGGTATCCCAGCAACTGCTGGCGCTGGGCCAGATCGAACGCCCCGGGCTCCACCCCCTCCGGCACGGCGTCCAGCAACCGGCGGCTCCACTCCGCCCGGCGCAGCAAGACGCCCAACGCCAGCGGGCGCATTTGCGGCCCCAGACGCCGCTAGCGGCGGAGGATTTCGTTCGCCACCTCCGGATGTTCCATCCGGCCCAGACGCTCGAGGGCGGCGCGGTGCAGGCTCGCCGGCGTTTGAGGCTCGAGCAGTTGTCCCAGCGCCCCCAGGTCCTCCGGGTGCGGCGGTCGGCCGTGTCCCGGCAGCTCCACCGCCACCGTGCGCAGCTCGAGGTCGGCGCCCGCGTCGGCCGCCAGGCGACGCGCCGTCGCCAGAATTGTCTGGAGGCGGGGGGAGGTGAAGATTGCCAAACCGGCATTGGCCCGGCCTTCACGTGGAAACGCCGACCAGAGCGCCGCCAGGGCGCGCATCAACCACGGTTCGACCTCGGCTCCTTCGGCCGGCGCGACACGCTCGAGCAAGCGCACCGCCCCGGAGGCCTCGCCCCGGCGCGCCAGTTCGGTGAGGAGCGGCCCGATCAACCGCTCCGCCTCACGGCCCTTGACCTCCTCGGCCACCAGGGCTTCGAGCAGCGCCGCGGGCTGCGCCGCGCTCGAGGACAGGATTGCGATGGCCAGGTTCTCATCGGCGCCGTCCCGCGCGGCCAGGCGCGCCAGGGCCCGCGTTGCGCGCGGATCCGGCCATTCGCCCAGCGTGAACGCGGTTTGATAGCGAACCCGCAGGTCCGGGTCCTCGACCCGCCGGAGCAGGGCCGCGACCAGGGCCTCCCGCGCCGGGGGAGGCGCGGGGGCCGTCTCTGCGGCAGATTTCAATTCGCGCAAGAAGGGTTCGCTGCACATCACGGCAAACTCGCGCACCCCCGGATGCGCGTCCCCCAGCGCCAGTGCCAGCAGGTCCGGGGTCAACCGCCCCAGCCCGGCCAGGGCGCCCAGCGCGTGAAGCCGGGCCCGCGGTCGCGAGCCGCGCAGCGCCAGTTCGCGCAACGGCTCGACGGCGCGCGGGTCGGCGCGCTCGACCAGCAACCGCTGGGCGGTGTCGCGCTGCCAGCCGTTGGGGCTGTCGAGCGAGGCGACCAGTCCCGGCGTATCCGCGGGATCGAGTCGCGCCGGGCGGCGCAGCCGCGCCGCGTCGCGCGGTCGAATCCGGTACAGGCGGCCGAGGTCGGCGCCGGCCCGCACATCCAGGCGGGACAACACGTCCGGCGGAATCCATTCCGAATGCTCGATGACCAGACGGTACATGTCGGCAAAATACAGCGCGCCGTCGGGCCCGGTCTTGATGGTAGTGGGGCGACACCACGGGTCAGTCGAGGCGAGGAACTCGCGCGCGGCTTCTTCCGGAGCGCGGCCGCTGCGGAAGGTGACCCCGTCCGGTTCGAGCACCTCGCGATGAATCAGGTTCTGGGCGGGCTCGCAGATGAACACGCTGCGGAGGAAATCGCCCCCGAACAGCTCATCGCGATACGGCGCGGGGCCGCAGGACGAGGTGACGTGGCCGACGGCGCCGATGTCGTTGAACCGCTGCTGGAGCCGGCCGGCGGGGAACGTGCGGCCGGGATCGGGTCCCGAGCCCAGCAACCGGTAGGGCGAACGCACCGCCAGCGACCGGTTGCGCACGAGGTAGCGCTCGGGCAGGAAAAAATGCCAGCCCCAGACATTGTTGACCGCGCCGAACCAGTTGCCCCAGTCGTCGCGGTGCCGGCCGAACTGGGTCTGCCCCTCGATGGCTTCAAACTCGCCGGTGTCCGGCCGGAAGCGGAAGTCCCGCCCGGTGATGTCCACCACCCGGCCGGTTTTGAGTGAGCGGATGCGGCCGCCGCTGTCGCCGTTGGCGCCGTAAATCCAGTTGTCCAGGCCGTAAGCGAAACCGTTGACGCGATGTTGCTGGTTGCCCTCGCCGAAGCCGGTGAAGAGCACCTCGCGCACCTCCGCTCGTCCGTCGCCATCGGTGTCCGCGGCGTAAATGATGTCCGGCGCCGCGCTCACCAGCACGCCCTGACGCCAGGGAAGCAACCCAGTGGGAAAGGAAAGGCCTTCGAGGAAAACGGTTGCCGTGTCGTAGCGCCCATCGCCGTCGGTGTCCCGGAGCCAGCGAATCCGGCCCCCGGCCGCGCCCTGACCATCCGCGCCCAGTGGGTAATCGCCCATCTCCACCACCCACAGGCGTCCGTCCGGCCCCCAATCGAAGGCAATCGGGTCCTGCACCAGCGGCTCGTGCGCAACCAGTTCCACCACAAACTCCGGCGCGGTCTGGATGGCGCGCCGCGATTCCTCCGGCGGCAGCGGCGGCGGTTGCAAGCCGCGCATCAGCTCGTCGAACGTCGGCCGGACGATGTAGTCGGGCCGGTGGGCCGTGTCCTCGTTTTGCACGAACATCGAGTCCCGGGTAAACCAGACTCCGTTGTTGCGGTACGGGCCGTCGCGCACAATGGGCGGAATCTCCGGCAGCTCGCCCCGCCAGCCAGCAATGACCTGGCGGGTCCAGCCGGGCGAAAAGCCCAGATACGGCTCCGGCACGAACAGGTGCAGCGCGTAGCGTTCCGCGTTCGAGAAGAGTACGTCGGCCAGGCCGTCTCCGTTCACGTCCACAAAGCGCAGCCCGTGGTCGCGGCCCTGCGCGTCCACCAGGCTCATCCCGGCCGGCAGGGCGAAGGGCATCGGCGCCCAGGCGCCCGCCGACTCCGACCAGCGGAAGATCACGTTCGCGTCGGGGTTCGACAGCACCACTTCGCAAAGGCCGTCACCGTCCACGTCGCGAAGGCGCACGCCGCGGTCCGCGCCCTCGCGCGCCGTCGGAACCGGGCGGCCCTCGTGCTCGAGGCCCCGTCGGCGAGCCGGGTCTTCCTCCCAGCCGGCGCCGGTGAAGTGCCAGAAGCCGACTTGCGACTCGCTGGCGACGTACAGGCTGGCGAAACCGTCCGGGCGCAGCACCCCGAAGGGCACGCCGGCGTTGCGCCGCCGCCCGGCGGCGTCCCGCTCCACCAGACGCACCGGGAACGGCCGCTCGCGCCACTGCCCGCGCCGCGGGTCCCACAGCCGGGTGCGTTGGAGCTGTTCGTTGCCGATGACCACGTCCAGGTAGCCGTCGCGATTGAGGCCCAGCAACCGCGCGCCGTTGTCCCCGCCGTCGGGCGCGCGCAGCGGCTGGCCGGCCAGCAGATTCCGGGTCAGGCGTTCGTCCACGTCGGCGAAGTTGAGAAACCGGACGCGGGAACCATGACGGGTGAAAGCCTGCTCCGCGAGGGCGACAAGTTCTCCGGGTTGGATGGCGCCGGTGGCGTGAAAGCAAAAGGCCACGATGCCCTGCTTGAGCACGGTCGCATCCACGGCGGCCTGCCAGTCGCGCAGGGTGCGGTTACCGTAGCGGTCGCGATAAATGGCCATGGTGTTGTCACTAGTGATCATGGGGATTTCCCAGCACCGGCCCGCCGTCACGATTGGGTAGGGACAATTCCGCACGAAATTGCCGTAGCGGTAATTGGCCCGCCCGAAGACCTCGGCGCCCTGGTTGGCGTATTTGGCGAAGCGGTCGCGGCCGGTCTCGTCCACCACAAGCTCGCGTGGCAGTTCCGGGTCGGCGGCGGTAAACATCACCGTGACCGAGGAGGACAGGCGCAGGAACCGGCCTTCGGGCGAGACCTGGTTGAAAATCTCGCTGTAAGACCGGGGCGAGGTAGTGTTCCAGATGTCCAGACACGGCATCCGAAACGCCACCGGCCGGGCGCCCGGCACCCGACTCAACTCGTCCACACACTGGTGGTAGGTCCGGCGCGCCGCGTCCAAGTCGCCCCCATGAAACAACGGGCAGGGGTGGGTGAGGGTGTGCGTGTCCAAGTTCAGCCCTTCGGGCAGCCATCGGGCCACCAGCGGGTCGTCCGAGGCGACGCGATTGGCCATGATGCTCACCGCGCTGCGGCCCTGGAGTTGTTGGAGACGCTCGATAACCGGCCGCAACAGCGCCTCGAAACTCGGCGCGTTGTTCATCAGCAGGTCATCCGCCGCCAGGACAAACACGGCCTCCACCCCCTCCTCCCCTATCCATTGCGGCGTGATGAGCCGGGGAAAGGACTCATCCGGATAGTAGGGGTCGGTGCGCTCGAGGTAAGCCAGGCGATTGCCGATGCCGGAGGTAGCCAGAACGGCCACGTTGCACCAGACGCCGCCCAAGCTGATTAGCAGTCCGGACCGGATGAGGCAGCGGAGTGTTTTCATGAAGCGGGGATAGCTGGCGAGGATTCAGGAGTCATTTCACCAATTGGGCAGTTGGTAGCGGGCGATGATTTGTTCCAGCGTGCCGCGGGTAAGCTGCACGTGCCCGTCCACGTACAGAATGTTCTGGGCCCCGCGAATCCCCACGGCCCCCGGACGGGTCAGTTCCTCGCCCGGTAGGCCCACGTGTTCGCCCAGTCCGTCGCAGATGATCATCGGCTTCTCCGCCGCCCGCCGAATGTCCGCCAGCGCGTGGCCACACACCCCGGACCGGTCGTTGTCAAAGCCCGCGTAAAAAGGCACCAGCGCCCAGCCGTGGACACAGAGGAAATTGTAGTCGGTGGGGTAGGCCGCCGCGCGGTCCGGTCGCCGGCGCAGAGCCGGACAGTGATAAAGCCGGCCGGCGGCGGCGCCGTGCGGCTCAAGCACCTGGCGCAGCGAGGTGCTGTGCGTGGCGGGAGGCAGCCCCAGGAGGTTGTCGCTGAAATCCGCCCGGGGAAACCGCTGCCCGGAGTCATCCACGTACAGCGTCATGGCCAGGCCGAGCTGGCGGAGGTTGGAAGTGCACACGGTCAGGTCGGCGCGCCGTTGGGCCCCGGCCAGCGCGGGCAGCAGCAGCCCGGCCAGAACCGCCATGACCGCCAGCACCACCAGCAGCTCAATCAGGGTGAAG
>FWPU01002762.1_pt1 | contig 46856 bp, 41 predicted proteins | sample 2228361 | NCBI WGS metagenome assembly FWPU01 (sample SAMEA103939777, study PRJEB20133) | metagenome
AAAATGTCATATTTTCTAATGTATATATGCTAATGCCTGTTTTAATGGAAATGTATAATAATACTTCATCAATTAGAGTATCCCGTAAACAGGATAAATAATTTTTGTATTCTTTTATTGGAGCATTTGTTAGGTCGGAAATATTTCCGGCTGACCTGCACCCCGTTTTTTGGAAAAAGAAATTCAAGCATACTGAAATTTATTATGGAGCCGAAGGGAAAGTCAAATTTTACTTAACTCCTGATGTTACTATCTATTTTGAAATGTTACACAGGAAGAGTTGATGTAAATTATCCTTCTTATGAGATCTGAAGCGCTGAGGGTACCCAATGAGAAGCAAATGGTAGCCACACCTTTTAAGGTGCGTAAAAAAGTCATTTGCTTTCGTCAAATTATTCCCACTCTTATTTTACCTCCCCTCCACTTAAAATTCAGATGTCAGCAACCCTCAAAAAATATTTTAGAAGGGGCATTTTATTGATGTCAGAATACGACAATTTATAGGATGCTACACAGGGCAGGTGAAACTGCCAAGTCGTTCTGTTAAACGAAAATTCTCTCTATAGTCCACAGGGCAATCAATTATCACTGGCACTTTGCTCTCCAGGGCTTCCTTCAATGCAGGAATAAGTTCATCTGCTGATGTTATTCTGTATGCCTTCGCTCCAAAACTCTCTGAATATCTTGTAAAATCAGGATTTTTGAATTCCACAAAGGCAGAGCGTTTATATTTGGCAACCTGCTTCCATTCAATTACACCATATCTGTCGTCATGAAAAATAAGGACAATAAAAGGCGTGCCAAGACGCATGGCTGTCTCCAGTTCCTGGGAATTCATCATAAATCCGCCATCGCCTGTGACTGCAAGAACCTTTCTCTCAGGATAGAGCAACTTCGCAGAAATAGCACCGGGCAGGGAGATACCCATACTCGCAAAACCGTTAGAAATTATACATGTATTAGGGTTATAAGATGGGTAGAGCCGGGCAAGCCATAATTTGTGCATACCAACATCGCTTATCAGTATATCATCCTCGCCAAGAACCTCTCTGATTCCTGCTATAACCCTCTGAGGCTTCATGGGAAAGGACCTGTCATCTTTATATTCAAGCAATTCCTTCACAATCATCTCTCTCAATGCCTTTGTAAAATTTATACTCTCCTTGGGTCTGCAGATAGACGCAAGATGCTCAAGGGCTTTGCCAATCTCACCCACAACCTCAACTTCTGTCCTGTACCAGGCATCAACCTCTGCTGGAGTGCAATCAATATGAATTATCTTTTTATTCCCATCAGGATTCCACATTCTTGGATGGAATTCCACAATGTCATAGCCAACAGCAATTATCAGGTCAGCGCGTTCAAATCCGCAAGAGATATAATCCCTTGCCTGAAGCCCTACGGTTCCCAGTGATAGTACATGTCTATCAGAAATGTTCCCTTTCCCCATAAAGGTGGTAGAAACCGGGATATTCAGTTTTTCTGCAAAGTTCTGCAATTTTTTTGAAGCTCTGCGCCTGGCAACTCCATTACCTGCAAGCACCACAGGATATCTCGCATTATCTATAAGTTTTTTCGCTATCTCAATTGTTTGTTGAGGAGGGTCCGGTACCCAGTGATGTCCAGGATAACCGCCATCAGGACTGAAGGGCTCTGCATCAATATCCATTGCCATTACATCCTCCGGAAGGTCAACATGAGTTGCCCCTGGTTTCTCAATCTCAGCCACCTTAAAGGCTTTCCTTATTATCTCCGGTATTGTTTCAGGTTTTTGAACCATTATATTCCATTTTGTTACAGGATGAAAGATTCCCACTATATCAATATGCTGATGGGACTCTTTGTGAAGTCGGTCAAGCGATGCTTGACCTGTAAGCGCGACAAGTGGAGCATGGTCAAGGTTTGAATCTGCAACACCTGTCAAGAGATTTGTTGCTCCAGGTCCCAGCGTTGAAAGACAGACGCCTGCCTTACCGCTCAGTCGGCCATACACATCAGCCATGAAGGCAGCACCCTGCTCATGCCTGGTGGTGATAAATTTTATCTTAGAATCTACCAGAGCGTTGAGTATCTCCATGTTCTCTTCTCCAGGAAGACCGAAGATAAAATCAACCTCTTCGTTTTCAAGACATTTAACTAAAAGTTCTGATGCCTTTGCCATTAATTCCTCCTCAACCATTGTCTGAGTTTATCTATTGAATATGTATTAACAACATCATCCTTCTCAAGCCATCCCCTTCTTGCCACAGAGACGCCTAATGACATGTAATCCATCTGGTCAATCCAATGAGAGTCAGTGCTGATTACCAGTTTCACACCAATCTCCTTTGCTCTCCTGCAATTAATATCTGTGAGGTCAAGGCGCAATGGATAAGCGTTCACCTCAATTGCAATTCCCTTTTCACGGGCTGATTTCAATACCTCTCCCATATCAATCTCATATGCATCCCTCTCTCCAAGGAGACGACCTGTAGGATGACCAAGAACATGAATGAGCCCTGAATTTATACACTTTATAACCCTCTTTGTCATTGTCTCTCTGTCCTGTTTGAAACCAGAATGCACTGATCCCACAACAATATCAAGTTTTTTCAAAATCTCCGGCGGAAGGTCAAGGGTGCCATCATTACCTATGTTTGCCTCCACACCACAGAGAATTACTATATCTTTATTTCTTTCGTTTAATTTACGGATAATCTCAATCTGCTCCAGCACTCTTTTCTCGTCAAGTCCGTGGGCTACGCCGAGTGCCTTTGTGTGATCTGTTATGGCAATATATTTATATCCCCTCTTCATGCTCGCCTCCACCATCTCCTCAATGCTATTCCCACCGTCACTCCACTTAGTATGCACATGGAGGTCGCCCTTAATATCCTTTGTCTCCACAAGGTGCGGCAACCTTCCTTTGAGGGCTGATTCAATCTCACCTGTATCTTCCCTTAACTCAGGCGGTATCCAGGGAAGTCCGACAGCATCATAGATGTCCTTCTCTTCTGCACCAGATAAAAATTTCCCTGTCTTTTCATCAAATACACCGTATTCACTAATCTTTAACCCTCTCTTAACAGCCATCTCGCGGATTCTTATATTATGTGCCTTGGAGCCGGTAAAGTATGCAAGGGCTGCGCCATAGCACTTTTGGTCAACAACCCTTATGTCCACCTGAATGTTATCCTTTGTCCTTATGCTCGACTTTGTCTCTCCCTTTGCTAAAACCTCACCAACTAAATGTAAAGTTGTAAAGACATGCATTACCTTCTCTGGCTTATCTGAAACAACCAATATGTCAATATCACCTATTGTCTCCTTACATCTCCTTAAACTTCCGGCTGTATCTATTTTTTTAACCTCCTTAAGCCCGGATAATGCCTTTACAATATCACAGGCAACAGGCCAAGCAAGCCCGAGGGGGATTCTGCCCCTGCTCTTCTTCAGAAACTCTATCCCTTTCAGAATGTTATCCTCTGTCCTCTCCCTGATTTTAGGGAGTTGCTGAAGTTTGTGGGACCGCGCTGCTTCTTCCAGTTTGTCAATAGAATCAATTCCGAGTTTATCATATATCATCTTTGCTGTCTTTGGCCCAAGTCCTGGCACGGACATAAGTTCAAGTATTGCTCTTGGAACCTCTGCCTTCAACTCTTCGTATGCCTTCATCTTACCAGTATTAACATATTCAGTAATTTTTTCGGCGAGGTCCTTGCCTATTCCAGGAATATCAGTCAATTTTCTATCACCCTCTATGATTTTAGAAACATCTTCAGATAAACTCTCTATGTTCTGCGCCGCCTTCCTGTATGCCCTGATTCTGAAGGGGTTGCCATTCTTAATCTCCAGCAGGTCCGCTATCTCATTGAAAATTCTCGCAATCTCTTGATTCTTCATAATTATATTTTATCATAAAATTGTACTTCTTTAACCCCTATCATTCAAACCAATGCAACTATTTGAATTTTAATGCGAAATCCAAAACAAGGACCGCGGAAAATTATCTGATATTATAAGATGTCTCCTAAACTGCCTGTTACCTCGGCAACTTCGGTGAGGCAAAGGATGCCCAGACCCTGCACTTTGCATTTCTTATTACATAGTCAACGGTGGTGCCGAATAGGACATTCTCCATTCTCGGTCTGTTGCTTGCACCAAGCACAATCAAATCAGCATCTATCTCCTCTGCTGTGTCTACAATTGCCTGTCCTGCTGAGCGCGCCTGAACCACCCTTGTCTCAATTGTCCTTCCATACTCTCTTGCGATCGCCTGCGCATGTTCAAGCACTTTCTTGCTCGTAATATACTCATTTGGTAAGAATATATCAAGAGGCATATTTTCTGGAATTTCAATTATGTAAACCGCTGTAATCCTTGAATCATCCTCCTTTGCAATTTTGCAGGCAGTCTGGAGCATTTCAACAAGAGCAGAACCCCTTGTGGGCACAAGTATGTGTTTAAATTTCATCCGCCTGAATTCCGGAATCTTCACCTCTTCTATGTCAACTGCCTCAACGACTGGCATCTTCTGAAGCTTCCTGTACCATAGGTATACACCGACTCCACAGAATATCCACAGAAGTCCGAGATTCCTTCCGTATGGCTGGGTAATTATAATAATTCCCCAGGCAAAAAAGGTGGCTAAAAAGCCAATTACTGCTGTTACCGGAATTCTCTTATTGCCTAAAGGAATATTGAATTTGATCCTGAAGGGCCTTTCACGATGTGGCTCCTTTACCCTCAATACAATTAGAGAGAGATGGGCAATAGCATAAGAGAACATTGCTCCAAAATTATACAGAGCGGCAAGTTGTGTAATATTGTGGCTGAAATACACTACAAATGAGGCAACTACTGCGATAAATATAATTGATATAAACGGGGTTTTGAAAGTTGGATGAATCCAGTAAAGGAATTTTGGCAACTGAAAATGGGACCCCATTGAAAACATAAGCCGGGATGCCCCAATCATTCCAGCGTTTGAAGCAATGAAAAGTATAACCGCGCCAAGTATTGCCACAACAGGAGCAAGAAAGATACTAAGGTCGAGGGAGGCGCCATTGAATATTATTGGATAATCTGTGAAGGACCTGGCAATGCCACTGAGCGGGTCCTCAAGATATTCGCTTATTAATTTCTCAGGCGTAAGCGCGCTCATGGCTATCATTGATATTGAGATATAAAGAAGGACAACGCTCACCATCACAAGAAACATTGCCCTCGGCACCCTTTTCTCTGGAGTCCTTGTCTCCCCTGCCAGTTGGGAGACCGCCTCAATACCGGTAAATCCCACCATGGCTATTGAAACGCCATAAATGAATTCTTTCCATGTAGGTGCGGTTCCAAAATGAATCTGTGATATGATTTTATTAAAGTTCAGAATAAGGAAAATTCCTGAAATCACTATCGTTAATTTCATAATTAAACTAATAATTGCAAGAAATATACTGACCCTGGCAGATTCTTTTATTCCGACAACATTAAGGATACAGAGAACAGCAATTATGCCTATTGTAAATATTACATTTGTTGGAATTCCACTTATGGTGCCCTTCAGGGCAGGAATGAACATAGAGAGGTATGGACCTATTGTATAAGCAGAAATTGCGAGAGTCATAATATAGGCAAGAAGAAGTGCCCAACCAGCAATAAAACTCACAAGGTCATTAAATGCGAATCTTGCGAAATTTGCAGAACCACCTGCTTCTGGTATGGATGCAGATAACTCCGAATATGTTAGCACAGTGCAGATGAAGAAAAATGCTGCGAGAGCAACCGCCAGAGGAGCAGCGCCAAGGGCATATAGGACAGTAACACCAAGGGCATAATAGACCGAAGAGCCAACATCACCGTAACCAATCGCATACAGGTCAAAGACACCTAATTTTCTTGAAAGATGTCCCCTCTCTAAAACAGCAACATGCCGTTGAACTTTCTCACCTTCGTGGGATAGTTCTATCTTCTCAGTCATTTATTACCTCAAAAGACATCCCATGGCTTGGGCATAAAAATCTGCTCATACCTGTAAAAGGCGTATCTGTCCGTCATACCAGCGACAAAATCGCAAACCCTGGTCTCCAGCGGTTCTTCTGATTTCCAGCCACTGTCTTTTTCAAAAACATCCGGATGCTCTAAATAATAATTAAATAATGCCTCAAGAATTCTGGAACACTTTCTAAATTCTGCTCTCACTGACTCAACCTCATAGACATTTTTAAAAAGGAAGTCCCTCAATTTATTCATTGCCTCATACACTGGCTCGCTCACATAAATGTTCATATCGTCATGTCTCTGCGTTTCACTAATTACATCGGTCACCATTGTATGAATCCTCGCTGAATATCTGTTCCCAAGAATTTTAACACATTCCTTTGGAATCTTCTCTTCCTTTATCACACCTGCCCTTAACGCATCATCAAGGTCATGATTCAGATATGCAATAATGTCCGCAATGCGCACAACCCTACCCTCAAGGGTCATTGCCTGAAATCTGGGATTATTGGAAATAATTGGACCCTTCCCCTTTGAGTGTTTCAGTATTCCATCGCGAACTTCAATTGTAAGATTAAGACCCTCCCCATTTCTCTCAATAACATCAACAACCCTTAAACTCTGCTTGTAATGGGAGAATCCGCCCTTTATAAGTTTATTCAATGTCTCCTCTCCTGCATGACCAAAGGGCGTGTGCCCCAGGTCATGTCCCAGAGCAATTGCCTCTGTAAGATCCTCATTGAGACGCAATGCGCGAGCAATGGTCCGGGCAATTTGTGTAACCTCAAGGGTGTGAGTGAGGCGCGTGCGATAATGGTCGCCCTTCGGAAGGAGCAGAACCTGTGTCTTATATTGCAAACGCCTGAATGCCTTTGAATGCAAAATTTTGTCCCTGTCATGCTGGAAGGCAGGTCTCACAGGACAGGCCCTCTCTTCCCTCAACCGTCCCCTTGTCTTTGAACTCAATTGTGCCTTCGGAGAGAGCACATGCTCCTCTGTTTTTTCAATGAGTTCACGGATTGATAGAGTTGAATTATTCATATCAATACCCGACAAGTTTGAAATTAACCCTGCCGAAATCAATGTTCACTCCTGTTACCTTTGCCCTGATATTATCACCTATTCTTAATTTTTTCTTTCTTCGCATTCCGATTAGATACATATTTTTTTCATCAAACTGATAATAATCGTCCTCCATTTCTTCCACACTTACAAAGCCCTCAACAAAAAAGTCCTTAAGTTCCACAAAGACACCTGATTCCTTAACCATTACAATCCTTCCATCAAAGGACTCTCCAATTCTATCTATCATAAACCTTGCTCTTAATCTGTCAACCATTTCCCTCTCTGCTTCCATGGCGATCCGTTCACGCTCCGATGATTTATATGCAATATATTTTAATTCATCCCTCAAAAATACAATCCTCTCTTTATTCAATTTGCCTGAAAGATACTCCTTCAGAATTCTGTGCACCATGAGGTCAGGATACCTCCGGATTGGAGAGGTGAAGTGGCAATAGGACGCTGATGCAAGCCCAAAATGTTCTGCATTCGCAGGTGAGTAGCGTGCCTGCTTGAGGGATCTAAGGATAATTGTATTAATCAGGAATTCATCAGGTCTTCCGCGACACTGCCTCAGAACGCTCTGTAAATTGCCTGGTTCTACTTTTCCGCTATTTATAATCAATTTATAGCCCCGTGAGTGTAAAAATGAAATAATAGAATTTATATCAGATATATCCGGTGATTCATGAATTCTGAAAATCAATGGAACCCTCGCCCTCTCCAGTGTCATCGCAACTGTCTCGTTGGCAGCGAGCATAAATTCCTCAATAATAGAATGTGAAAAATCGTTCATAAATTTTATAATATCCACCGGCTCACCCCTTTCATTTAGAATCACTTTTGGCTCAGGAAGATCAAATATTAAACTCCCTCTCCTCAGACGTTTTTCAAGAAGATAGTTACGAAGCACGAGCATCTTCTTGAACATTCTCTTTAAATTTCCATATTCTGTCTCGGGCAAATTATTTCCCTCAATTATCCTTCGCAGAAGGGTGTAGGTCATTCTCTTTACCGAACGAATTACGCTGGGATAAATGCAGGACCTTTTTATCTCCCCTTTACTGTCTATCTCCATCTCAACAGTTACAGTAAGCCGGTCAACCCCGGGTTTTAAACTTGCAAGATTATTTGAGAGTTTTTCAGGAAGCATGGGTATTGCGCGGTCAGGAAAATAGATGCTTGTTCCGCGTTCAAGCGCATCCATGTCAAGAGAGGAACCATGCTTAACGTAATGTGAAACATCAGCAATGGAGACAAAAAGGCGGTATAAACCCCTGCCTGCCTCTTCAACATAGACAGCGTCGTCAAAGTCCTTTGCATCCTCTCCATCAATTGTAACAAAGGGTTTGCTCCTCAAATCCCTTCTCTCTATTAAATCCTCTTCCCTGATTTCATCACGGATTTCTTTCACCTCCTCTTCTGTTTTATTACTGAACTCAACAGGAATATTATATTTATACAGAACTGTCTGAAGGTCTGTCTCGTATGTCCCCTGATCTCCTATGACCCTTTCAATTGTTCCATAGACATTTTGATTCTTCTCAGGAAAGGACATTAATTTAACAAGGATAATCTGGCCTGGATTCGCAGGAGTCCCCTTTTTCTTCTTAAGAATGATTTCATAATTCGCCTTATCATCAAGAGGGATTCCTTTTGGTCTGATGTCATCATGAATATATTTGGCTACAACATACTGCGATGACCTCTTAAGAACATCAATTATCCAGCCCTCACTCCTCCTGTGTCTCTTCACAATTCCAGCAAGCACCATATCCCCATCAAGGGCACTTTTGATAAATCTAGGCGGGATAAAAATATCTTCTCCAGAAAGGGGGCAGACAAATCCAAATCCATTTCTGTGGAGGGACAATCTACCAAACTCAATGTCAATATTAGCCGGAATAAAAAATTGCTTCTTTTTAGTTCTCCGCAGAATGCCATGAGATATCAGTTTTTGTATAATGGGCTCTATATACTGAATCTCTTCGGAAAAGACCTCCTCAATTATTGATGCAGGGAATACAGTGTTTCGTCTCTCTCTTATGAATTCTACCACATTAAAATAAATCTTTTCTGTTTCCAAATCGCTCCTCACATTTACCAAATTTTTCATGGATTATTTTAGAGAATTTACATTTCAAAGAAACCTATTATTTTAATTTTAACACATAATTATCCGGATGTCACTAAAAAATGCTATAAGAAAGCATTCAAATTTTCAGGACGCTGTTAAGATTAATCTCGTTTTGAAAAGCTCAGTTCTATCACCTTTAACTCTTCGGATTGAAGAGATTGCTTTGTTGCTACCCCATCCTATTATAACCACCTGTTATAACCACCTGCGTACTGAAACTGTCCGGATACACATCAGCAAGAGATTACGACACATCATTGCAATAAAAAATTAAATTATGAGATTTATACTGCCAGGGATTATTTCAAAGCGGGCAGGCAGGAGACCTGGCTGTTCGCCGTCAACATCTAAAAGCACTCTTTCATCACTTATGGCTTCAAGGACCCTACCTTTTAGATATTTCACATCAGGAAGATTTATGTGCTCTCCTTTATAAATCTTTGGACCATATTTAAGAAATGCCAGTTTTGTAATGTCTCCGGCAATCACAATATCAAAGAGCCCATCGTCTATCTCTGCTTTCGGTGCAACCATCATGCCTCCTCCAAAAAACCTCCCGTTTGCAACCACCACTGAATTGCAAACCATAGAGCCATAATCCTTTCCGTCTATCTTTAACTGCACCCGCTTATTTTTGTATTTTAAGAGAGTAACTGCACTCCCACACAAAAAGGAAAAAAATCCGCCAAAGGCTTTGGTTGTCCTGTTGACCCGTTCAACTGTTTCACCGCCGATTCCGAAGTCAGCGATGTTTATAAAATATCTAACCGCATCTTCTCCGGAGTGATTCTTGAAATATATTATTCCTGCATCGCATTTTCTTGTCTCAAATCTCTCAAATCGTTCCACTATTGCATCTATATCCTTTGGGAATTTAATCGTTTTGATAAAGTCCGCCCCAGTTCCTGTAGATATGACAGCAAGTTTCACATCTGCACTGATTGGCTTACCCTTCTCAAAAAAGCCATTGACAACCTCATTGAGTGTCCCATCACCGCCCACAGATATTATAATATCATAGCCATCCTTTATGGCTTCCCTGGTTATTCTGGTAGCATCCAGGGGCGCCTTTGTAAATTCACTATCCATCCTTGTAAATAATCTTACAAGCACCTCTTCATACTCAACCCATCTCCTTGCTGTTTTACTATTCGCTGATTTCGGATTTACAATGGCTTTAATTCTCATAATACCATTTTTGCAAACTCGTCAGCCACATCATAAACTTCCATGCTTAATGACTTTGAGAACCTCCTCCTGCAGGAGGGACAGGATGTAAAAAAGCGCCTCTTACCATATATTGAATTATCCATCTGACTGAGACGCCTCTTTGCTATTTCTGAAGAGAGTTCAGGGAATATCGGAGCAACGGATGCTCCACAGCACTCAGAATCAATTCCATTCCATTCGTATTCTGTTATACTGTAACCCAATTTCTGCAGGATTCTCCTCGGTTCCGCTATAATCTTTTGGTACCTGCTGAGATAACAGGGGTCATGGTATATTACATCAGTCCTTTCTGAGGTCTGAGGGAATCTGTTCAGGAACCCTGAGATGGTTTCAACAAGAGTTAATATCTCTGGTTTTAATGTAATCCCTGCGCCAGAATAAACGCTCTTTAAAATAAAGGCACAGGCAGGACAATTAGTTATTACAATCTTGAATCTATTTATTTCCTGAGAAATAATACGGGCATTCTCTATAAATTCATTCATCAATCCAAAGTTCAGCAAGGGATAACCGCAGCAGTAATGCTTACTCTGGATAAACTCTGCTTCTGGGTAGAATCTTTTTATTAATCTAAATACTCGCTCCGTAGTTTCAGGATAAAAATTTGCCTCAGTACATCCGGAAAAGAATAAAACATTCCTGCCGGGCGCATTATGGACTGATTGCATCTCCCTAAATCTCTGAGTAAACTTATCGCCAAAGGGGTTTGATGTTCTCCTGTAATTATCACTGTATTTTTCAACAAGGCCTCTTATTTTATCATCGGCACAATATTTTAATTCATTCCTTGCAGAGTAATAGACATGCATAATCATATTTTTATGTCCGCAGTAGGTAAAACAATGGAGACAGCCGGTGCATTTATATATTGCTTCAATCAGTTCGGGAGAGGGCTTTCTGTGGCATCCGCCAATTAGATACAAAAACTCCATCTTTTTTGATGGCGTCACTGTCTCTCTTGCTTCTGCAAGTGCCACAGGACAGGCAAATCTGCACATTTTCGGACAGAATGTGCAATATTCAATTGATTTTCTGTATTGACTGTATGTTTGCAGATTCACATGAGTCCCAGTTTCCCTGGATTCATTATATTGTTAGGATCAAGAGTCCTCTTCAGATTTTTTAGTATCTCCATTCCACCGGCATATTCCTGCTTTAACCATCTCTGTTTTGAATAGCCAACCCCGTGATGATGGCTGATTGTTCCTCCAGCAGTAATGCAGGCATCAAGAGCGCTTTTCAGAATTTTATCATAAAGTTCTTCTTTTTTATCTTCCTGGGCTGAGCCAGCAAAGGTGAAATAAATAGAACATCCATCCCTGTAGGCATGAGAAAAATGGGCAAGCACAAGGCAGTGCTCTGTCATAGCATTTTTCATTGAATAATAAAGATTCAAGACATTATCCCAGGTTGTGGCAACTTCAATGGTATCTGCAAAACCACCAATATAAAAGACAGGCGATAACCCGTAAGAGACCCTGTAGCGCGTCTCCCACCATTTCCTTCCTGGCTCCTCACCAAGGTCCTTCCCTCCGTTCTCTTTCGCAATTTTCAACGCCATATTCCTTTCCAGTTCAACATGTTCGCTTCCGCCTTCAAAAGCAAGAATCAGAAGGCATTTTTTAGGAATAAGCGGCGTAAGAAGTCCTATGACCTCTGGATGAGAAATCAAAAATCTTTCCGCCCTGTGAAACAATTCCTTCTTAAAGGTATCATCTGATAATTGCACTCTTGAACTGGTTTGTTTTGTTTTATCCTCTGCAATCATGAATGTATCAAGTTCATCGTAAAGACGGACAACAGCAGGATATATTCCATTCTGCAGAATATTTCTGATTGCCCTAAGTCCATTTTCCACGCTCTCAAATAATACTCCAGCAAAGGACCTTGTCTCAGGAACCTTCCAGATTTTCATCGTGGCTTTAGTAATAATGCCGAGAACCCCTTCGGATCCAACGAACAGTTGGGTCAGATTCGGACCAACAGCAGAACGCGGAGATGGCTTCGTCTCCATAACTTTACCATCGGGCAGGACAACCTCAACAGAAAGCACCATATCCTCAACCTTTCCATACTTTGTAGATAACTGACCTGCGGAGCGCGTCGCAAGCCATCCGCCAAGGGTAGAACAATAAATTGAGGACGGGAAATGTCCCAGGGTAAAGCCATTTTCATTAAGGGTTCTTTCCAGACGCTCACCTATAATGCCTGCCTCAGCAGTGAAAGTGAGGGATGTCTCATCTATTCTTAAAATCCTTTCCATCCTCTTAAGGTCTACAATCACTCCACCATTCACTGGCATAGTTCCGCCACATACACCTGAACCTCCGCCAAAGGGAATCAGAGGGATGAGTTTCTCATTTGCAAATCTTACGATTTTTACCACATCATCTCTGTCTGATGGCCAGACAATCGCTTTCGGCAAATACTCAATCTTTCCCTGTTGGAACTTTATCGTGGTTTTTGGCCAGGCATCACGGGCATAGGCAATGAGGTCATCCTCCCTGATTGAGACCTTTTCTTCACCAAGGAGTATTTTTAGATTCTCATATAATTCGGACTTAAGCATAATTTTAGTTTATTGGTGAATTTCTGAAAAATCAAGGGAATAATAATCTAAGTAAACAACAAATAATTACTTATGGCACACTGCGCACATCTTATTCTTTTTCTTATCCAGCGAGCTCTTAAACCCCTTTGGATGGATATTCACCTTTAATCTATCTGTTCTGTGGCATTCCACGCAGATGGAGTTTTCGCCCTGGTCATGGCATGCGGCACAGAGGGCGATGTCCCTTCTGGCAACCCTTCCGTGAAAATCAGGTGATGCTGGCTCGCCCCAGCCCTTTGGATGACCTGGTTCCATTGACCTCGCTGGCTCTGCAGAAACCTTCTCGTGGCACTCTATGCACTTCTTCAGGTCGTGGCACTTGAGACATTTATTCTGGTCAGCCCTTGCCTCAAGGGGATGCCTTGAGAGCCAGTCGCCACGGTGTATGAATGCACGATGCTCGGACTCAGGAAATTTGATGCTTGCCTTCAGTCCCTCTGTCTTAGCATGGCAATCAGAACAGAATGACTCCTGATGGCACTGGGCACAGACAGAGATATCTGCCCTGGCAAATTCCTGATGACCTTTTATGAAATTCCCCTTGTGAGACATGTGCATAATTGGCTTCAGGTCATAACTTCCAAGATTTGTATGACACTGTGAACATTTCAGTTCCCTCAATGTTGCACTGTGGCAGGATGTGCATGAATCCATTGACGGAATGTTATCGTCCTTCACCTGCGTAGATTTAATAACTGTGATGTGGCAGGCAGTGCAATCATTATTGACGCGCTCCATGTGATTTTTGTGTGAGAAATTCAACGCAATTGTCCTTAAGGTTAATTTTTTCGCAGATGATGGATTTGAATGACACTTTGTGCAGTTCTCACTCTCTTGTGTTTCTGAATGACACTGGGCACAGACATCCATTGATGGTAGTCCGAAACCAACTGCCTCAGATGACTGAATCCCCTCATGGCAGTTGAGGCATTCAAGCCCCTGCTCAAGATGAAACTGATGGGAAAATGTGATTTTATCTTTTTCTGAGGAACTAATTTTAGTGCAACCAGAAAATATTACAACTAAAAATATTCCAGTCAGAATAATGCTCTCTAATTTCCTGTCTTCTCCGTTCTGTTTTCTGTTCTTCATTGTTTCTCCCTAAAATGTCTTCCCAAACTTATAGTTTACAAAGATACTGCCCTGCAGTTCATCTTCGTATCGTGGGTTTTTGCTATAGTAAATTGAACCAAGAACCTCAAGGTCCTTTAAAATTTTGTAACCAGCAGAGGCGGTGACATCGTCTGAGGCATTGTAATTGTAAACATACTGGTCAAAAATTGTCCGAATCCATTCAAGTGAGAATTTGAGTTTTTCAAAAAATGTATTCTCTGTAAATAATCTGAATTGATAAAATCCTGTCATTGTCTCTGATGATGGCTCTTCACTGTATTTCAACTGCTCAAAATTTACTCCGAACAAATTCTCACCAAACAATTTAATTGAATAGATAACAGCGCCGCCAAATCTGTGCGCCTGATCTGTAACAAATTGATAATTAGCATAGGAGGTATTTAGAGTCAATCCATCTAAAGGGGTATAATTAACATTGAATCCAGCATTAAAATACTTTTCTGTGAACACCGAAAAAATACTCGTTGCTCCAAGCGGTGCTGAGGGATCAATTGTCTCGCCTGATAGTGTTACCTTCAGGTCTTTTAATGGGAGAACATCAATATTTATGGTTCCTTCGTAGATATTCTGGAAGAGCAATGAATAAAAGAGTTTCCATGAGACCTCAACCATACTGATGGGTCTTGCAAATCCGTCAAGTCCTATGTTCTCTCTATCTGTCCTGCTGTTTTCCCGCGAGAATAATCCACTGAGTCCTGCCTCAAGTCGCCATGGAATATGGTATGACAGGCGTGCACCATAGAGAAGGTCTGACTTTATGTCCTCAATTTTTGAGACCACGGGTTTGCCTGCAAAAACCTCTGCACCCAATCCATATGGCGCTGTGGAGTTAACGAGAATTCCATCCATATTATCAATGGCAACCCCGCGAAAGAGGAATTGCCTGCCGAGACGGATGTGGTAATAATTCTTTGAGTTGCGATAATCAAGATAGCCAAAGAGCAAATCGCCATCCCCTCCTTTGTTGTCAGGGTCCTGCCCAGTATCCAGTCGTCCCCATCCGGATGCATGTAATGAAAGTCCCTCAACTCCGATGTTATTTACATTAAGTGTAAGGTATTCATAGATTGGAACAAATAATCCGTTAATGTCCGTGGCTGGATTTGAGTCAAGGAATCTCGGAAATGTCCGGGAAGAGAACTCTATGGTCTTTGCATTCAAATTATAATAAATAACTATAACTCCCATTGTTAGAATAAAAAATCTAATATATCTCATAACATACCTCCTGCAATTGACTACCTTGTTGTTTCGATAGGATGTAAATAATAGCAATGCATAATCCTTCAACAACCCTTAGCTCCATCACTAAGCCAGGAAGGGTCATTGCGAACCAAAGGTGAAGCAATCCCGGTTTTACACACTACCTCTTTTATATCCATTACAAACTCTGTATTTGAATTCTACCAGATTTATGTTTCTATTTTCAAGAAAAACATTTAATTGTGATGTTACTATTTTGAAATGTCACAGGTTATTACTATTTTGAAATGTCACATAGGAAGAGTTGATGTAAATTATCCTTCTTATGAGATCTGATGCGCTGAAGAACTGAAGTTATCCAATGAGAAGCAAATGGTAAAAAAGTAATTTGCTTTCGCCAAATTATCCTCACTCTTATTTTACCTCCCCTCCACTCTTCTAATCTCCCTTCCCTTTGATGAGAGGGGATAATGGGGGGGTGAGAGTGGCATCCCTCACTTAAGAGCAACCCAGACCTTCAGAAGTTGAAGAGCAGGATTATGGGAATGCCTACGAGCATAGATGCTTGAGAAACCGAAGCAATCATTTGGGTCCCATTGCCCTCTGCGTTCGGGACGCCACCTCACCCATTCCCTAAATTATCCCACTCTTACCTCCCCTCCCTTGATGGGAGGGGATAATGGGGAAGGTGAGGGTAGAGGCATTTGCGCAGGCTAAAGCCTGCGGCTACTTGATAAATACAAAATATGTGATATTTTTAAGTAGTAATAACAGAAAAACATTTAATTGAATGTTAACGGGTTGTTTTTTGCTGAATAAAATCTCTGTCTCGCTCTATTAACTTTTCTATAATCAGGGAGGCAGTGCCATATATACTTTTCGTTTTCGCTCTTACCCTAACAGAGAATTCTGGAACCCACCAGAGGTGTTTTTGAATAAACGCCAGTTCCTTTTGAAAAAGGTCTTTTAGTTCTCCTCCGGACCCTTTTTCCTTTCCGCAAAGAAATGACATGTATTCTAATTCCACTGAGATGTGGTCCGGAAGAGTATCTATGGAAACAATTAAGCCCTCTCTCGCATATTCTCTATCAAGTGTGGCAAGTAATACAGGCACCATCCTGTTGTCCTTCAGATAGGCACCCTCGTATGGATGGCACAGGCCGTTTCTGCTTGCTACAAACAGACGAACATACTCCTCCTGCAATGATTGTCCAACTTTCAGGGAATTAAGAGATTTGAGAAATTCTATCCATTGCCTTATATACCCGAACCTTTACCTGGAAGGACTGGTCCATTGTGCACTGAACATATCCCTCACCTGAGAAGAATAACTCATTCGGTGTTGGTCCCTGTCCATTTGTTGCTGGATGCACAAATAATCCATAATGGTGAGAAAGAGCCACTGTATCAGGTATGATGGATTCAAAATAGTTTGCCACTGTCTTTATGTACATTGTCTCAAAAGATATCCCTAACTGTTGGCTTTGTGTTTACATCAAGGGCATAAGAACCGAGTGCTAACTGGGTATTTAACTGAGAGATAAAACCAGAGGAGCCAGTCAGGAACCATGCTGATTCGCAAATATCAATATAAATGTCTATGTCGCCCTTTGACTGGAATAGCGGGTCAATCGGAGGTAGCCGAAGTGTTTTCGCATCATAGTATGCTGCTTTAGCACTTATCGGTCCCTCGTATTTTTCTATTGTAGCAGCAGGAATAACAATATCCGCAAACAAATCTGCTGTCTCTGAGAGCCATGGGGCAATAACTGCAATGAAGTCTATCTTTGCGTATGCAGCCTTTAAAATGGGCAGGTCAGTAAAACTGACCACTGGATTAGCCATGTGGAGTATCATGATTTTAGGTATCTTGCTCTCACTAACCTCATACCTTGCAGGGTCAAGCAGAATCCTTGCACGCTATTCACCTTCCGCCATTGAGGGAAAGGAAAGAGGATATTCCCTTGCTGGCTTATCATTTTCTCCATTTTCATTCAATTGCTACAAACAAAAAAATTGAAAGTATTTCTGATGAAGCACTTGGAATTTTTAACTCCTATGCATTTCCTGGCAATGTCCGTGAATTAAACAATATAATTGAACGCGCTGTTATGCTCTGCCCTGGCGGTAAAATTGACGCTTCTCTTTTACCTCAGGAATTATTGAAAAGCACCAGAAAAATATCCCGTACTAACAATTTAAATCTAAAAGATACACTGAAAGAATGCGAAAAACAAACCATCCTGAAGGTCTTACAGGAGGTCGGGTGGAAAAAAACAGAGGCATCAATCAAACTTGGCATCAGCAGAAAAACCCTCTGGGAAAAACTCAAGAAGCATGACATTAAACTTAATGACAACTTTGATTAATTCAGATTTTCTTTGACACAGTTTGTTATATTTGTTAAATTTTATCACATGGATTTAAATGAAATATTTCGTCTTGATAATAAAGTCGCCATTGTAACAGGTGCAAGCAGGGGAATTGGGGAAGCAATAGCCAGAGGTCTTGCCTCAGAAGGTGCCAGGGTTGTATTATCCAGCAGAAAAATTGAGGGCCTTGAAAAGGTTGCGGAGGAAATCAAAAAGAATGGGGGAGAGGCGACGCCGATTCCAGCTCATACAGGAAAAATTGAGGATATAAAAAATCTCGTGTCCAGGACCATAGAGAAGTACGGAAAAATAGATATTTTAATAAATAACGCAGCAACAAATCCAATCTTTGGTCCCATTCTTGATAGCGAGCCACCGGCCTGGGATAAAATCTTTGAGGTGAATGTAAAGGGATACTTCTTTCTTGCGAAGGAGGTTTTCAATTACATGAAGGATAAGGGCGGAGTAATTATAAACATGGCAAGCGTTGCCGGCTACAAACCCATCCCCGGACTCGGTGTTTACAGCATAAGCAAATCAGCAGTTATCATGCTTACTCGCGTCCTTGCTCTGGAATGGGCGCCCCTTAATATACGGGTGAATGCACTTGCACCGGGTGTTATAAAAACGCGCTTCAGCGAGGCATTGCATTCATCACCGGAGATTGTGGATGAGATCCTGCGAAATATATCAATAAAGCGACTTGGCGTCCCTGATGATATTGTTGGCACCTGCTTGTTTTTGTGCTCCGATTCTGCCTCTTACATCACTGGTCAGACAATTGTAATTGATGGCGGCGGAGTAATGATTTAAGATTACAGCCCCTGTTCTTTCAACATCTTTGCAATACTTTCGTAAAATTCATAGTGGTTAAAACTCTGAGTGTTTCCAAAGAGTTGCCCTATTTCATCAAGATGGTCTGCATGGATGGTGCCAATAAAATTGCCCCAGATGGCTGAATTTACTGAAACCAGACCATCGTTCTCACCCTCAGCAATTAACAATATATCATAGGAAACTAACAGGAGAGGGTCAGTGACATCAATGGAACCCCAGCCTGTTTTACCTGCGTAGGAAAAGTACCTCACATTCGGGTCATCCGGAGTAGCAGGATTAAAAACATTCACCACATATGAAATTGTAAGGTCCTCTGCTCCAGCAATAGCAGATTGCCTGCAGGAGAGATAATCCACACCATCTACAGTACAGCCGGCAAGCCAGGCAATAACATCAAGCGCATCCTCCACGGGACCTGGCATTAAACCAAGGGCTATATCTGCAATTGCTGTTCCCCTGTGTGGTGTAGCGATAGTGGTAAGGGAGGCAATCTTATTGCCATAACCAAGATGTGATATAGCATATCGTGCATCCAGTCCGCCCATGCTGTGGGCAATTATATTAACCTTTGGAGCGCCAGATTCTACGAGTATCTCCTCAATCTGACTGGCAAGCTGAGCACCCCTGACCTCAATTTTATTGAACATATCAACCTGCGTCACATAAACATCATAACCGAGGGTTTCAAGGTCATCCTTAACACCCCAGAAATATTCAATCCCGAGAATCTCTTTGAAGCCACCGAAACCGTGAGCAAGAACAATAGGATATTGCGTAGGTCCGGTAGTGGGTGGAACAAATTCCTTTCTGTCACAGGAGTCCTGCCCCGCAAAAAAGATCCAGGATACCATCAGACCACAGATGAGGGTAATCCTTGATACCTTCATAATTCCACCTCCACTATAAAATTAAAAATAATTTAACACTTTTTTAATTCCAGTCAAGAAAAATTAGTTGTGCAATATAAAGTCTAAACTGTCACCCGGAATATAAAGTTTGAACTGTCCCCTTTGAAGGAGAAAGATTATGAATTCAGGATATGGATAATAAGGGAAGTTCTGAAGAGGAGGATAAAACTGAGAGGCGATACTTTATTCATAGAAGCAGGAGGTAAAGTAATCGCTAAACATAAACTTGTGAGATAACTTATTGTGGGTGACAGACGCTCAAGAACTTCTTTATATATATCAATAATTACTGCACAGGGCTTTCCATTTTTTAAGATTACTTCGGGTTCTTTTTAAGTAAGTCCTTCATAAGATTAACATTATTTTTGTAGATGTCAAATTCTGGTCATAAATCATGGTGACCGCCCGGTTTTTTCGCCAAAGGATAACCTTAATTCTTGTCCTTTAACCTCGTTTAACAACTTTTCAAAAGCTTTTCTTATTTTTTCTTCTGAATCCTTCCCTTCCCACGGAAGAAGAAGTTTATAAAGTTCAACTCCTAAGCCCTTTGCTATTTTACCCAGAGTATCAAGGGTAACATTTCTCTTGCCACATTCAATCGCAGAGAGATACCGAGAATTAACACCTGTTTTTTCTTCCATATCCTCTTGTGTCATTTTTTTCTCTTCCCTGAATTTTTGAATTCTCCTTCCTAAAACTTTTAATAAGTCCATTTGAGCCTCTCTCTTTTGTATTAACTAAAGAATACAGGGTGATTAAAGCCTTTTCCATAGCATAAAAGTTACTTTATATGTGATAATATCCTTGACAGGACTTGTCTTTTATGTATAATATATCTTGTTTATGGACTTAAAAGATAACATGAAAAATTTTCCAATGGGTTACAATTTTTGTCTATCAGTTTCTCATTATCACAAAATATTGTGTTATGCTCCGTTTGATTTAGCCATACCTGGTGTCCATATCCGGCATAAGAATTGCAATATGAAGTATAAATTTAAATTTTTTAAAAGGAGGTAGCGCATGAAGACATTTAAGACCATTTTATCAATCTTCACAATTATCAGCATGGCAAGCTGTGGGGTTATTATTATAACTTCTTGTGGAAGTGAAAATAGTGATTCAAACACTGTTGATCTCAACGGCACATGGAGTGGCACAGCTCAGGATAATATAGCAGGTACGGGAAATTTCAAAGCGACACTTTCCCAATCTGGTTCAACCGTTACAGGAACATGGTACATTTCATTTCCAGCAGTGGAGTATGATAATGCTGGTCAGGTTTCAGGTAGGATTAACGGAACTTCTGTTTCAGCAACCCTTACACCAAGTGATCCAGATGCTTGCCCTTTCAAACTTACTGCTAATATATCAGGGAAACAAATGTCAGGCACATATGCTTCATTTAACTGTACAGGTGTCATCGCAGGAACTTTTAATGCAACCAAACAATAATACCTTATTATTTTGAGGCACAATGAGCGACATAGTCGGTCCAATTCAAAGAGATAAAATAGTTTTATGTTCTGCTGATGCTTCCCCGCAATCTCAAAAGATAAGAGGTAAAGCAGCATTTTTCTTTCCTGGAGCCAAATGGGTAGGAGCAGTTAGGAATGCAAGTGAGAGATTGGGATGCAGATTTGTTATTATTACAACAGGTCATGGTCTTGTAAATCCAGACGACGAGATAACCAAATATGATAAACATATTATCCCTTACAAAGAAGAAGTTAAAAAATTATGGGAAAAAACAATTCCATTGTTATTAGATAATAATGTGAGTCTTATGATTTTTTATCCAGGAGGATGCCCTAGAGATTTGTATATTGAAATACTTTCTCCAATTCTTTCTTCTTTAAAAATATCATTAATAACATTTGGTAAACCCAATATGGTTGATGTTAATAAAATTGACAATTTTGTGAATTTAATTACTAAAGGGACTTCTATAGATGAACTCAAGTCTATATTAAAGTGTCCTGAGAGACTCAGGTTCTATTCTAATGTATGATAATGTATGAGGGTTAAGTTGTTATCAAGAATTATTATAACGATAATAAAACAGTAAAAAAGGGAGAGCTAAAAATGAAAAGGTTTTTTAAAAGTGTCATGTTATTTCTTTTAATCATTACTACAATAAGTTGCGGAGCAATTTCCCACGGGACAATACAAGATATAACTATCACCGCACCTTCTGATGCATTAGTTAAAGTAAATGGCAGAACAGCAAAAGGTTCAACAGTCATGAAACTTAAGCGAAATAAAAGTTATTTGGTGTCTATGCAAAAATAAGAATATCTCTCATTCCAGCCATGCGTTTCTTGCGGAATATTTTTAACTGCTTCTCCTATAATTTCAATTCTTCTTATTACAGAATCCTGAAGTTGCCGTGAGTTTAAAAATTCATCTTTTGATTTATTTTCTAAATATTCCGCTATCAAACCCATGCATTCCAGTATGTATTGAACGAAAACTTTTGCATCTTTTTTCACAATATGACTACCTGCTCACTTAATATCCTATCCCTGAGCAAAGGATGGAGGGAATTATAAGTTAACACATCAACCTCTTTCCTTAAAACTTCTTCCAGTTCAATTTTTAACCCCGCAAGGTCAAGCAAGCTTGAATATTCAGGTAATTCCACAAGAATATCAATATCGCTTTTCTCTATTGCTTAATTTCTAACTACAGAGCCAAAAAGCGAAGCCCTGGATACTCTATATTCTTTTAACAGTGGCAAAATCTTATTCCTCATTTTTTGAATGTTACCTTCCATAATATAAAGTATATCTAAGTGTTAATTTTTTCAAGAATATTTTTGTTATGTTATAATATTTATTAAGATGCGGTTTTAATTCAAAGCAAATGGAGGTTTTCAGAGTAAGTTAAAGGTAATTGTCCATAAAGCAGAAGAAGAAGATGGGTTTTGGGCTGAAGTTCCGTCAATTTCTGGATGTTTTACACAGGGCGATACCTGAGAAGAATTATTGCACAACATTTACGAAGCTGTAGAAGCCTGTCTATCAGTTGACTCGAAAGAGACCAAGACTGGCAAAAAGACAAATTAATAGAAATTGCTGTATGAAAATTGTTCCCGGGAAGGAATTATGCAAAATTTTAGAAGGGATGGCTGTTAAAAACACTAAATTAAAAATCTTTTTAAAAAATAAGAAAATTATGTTAATATAAAACTTTGGGGCGGCGTAGCCAAGTGGTAAGGCGACGGTCTGCAAAACCGTTATTCAGCGGTTCAAATCCGCTCGCCGCCTTGTTATTGCTTTCTTCGCTTCCTTCAAGGTCCTCAGACAATCTCAGCAACAACGCCCGCTGAATAAGGGGGAGCGGGGAGCAGGTTGCGAAGCAACCGCTGAGGGGCGTAGCCCCTCAGAACCCCCTCAGGGGGAACTATTCAGCGGTTCAAATCCGCTCGCCGCCTCTCACCACTTATTCCACCTTCCAGATCGTGCCATCTGGAGTATCCTCAAGAAGAACCCCCATCTTTTTTAACTGACTTCTCACAGCGTCTGCCTCTTTATAATTTTTCTGATTCCTCAGTTCTGTTCTCCTGGAAATCAATCTCTCAACCTCATCGGTATTAATATTCAAAACGCGAACCTTCTTCTCCCTTAATCTCATTAAATACTCATCCGGTTCGGAGCCAAATACACCGAGCACTTCAGAAATCCTCCTGACTGCCTCAATCGTTGCTTTCAGTTCGCCTGGATTATAATTTAACTTCCTCATCGCAGAAAAAATCATAGCAATCACAGAGGGAGTGTTAAAGTCATCATCCATATATTCAATAAATTTATCGATCAGTCCTGTTCCGAGAATTGCCTCATCCTCCTTCCCACCTTTCTGAACTCTTCCACTTCTAAGAATTATCAGGTTTGTGTAGAATCGCTCAAGCGCTCTTTCTGCTTCCCTGAGCGCCTGCTCTGAAAAATCTATCGGGCTTCTGTAATGACTACTCAGAATAAACAATCTGAATGCCTCTGCATCAAATCTATCCAGTGCATCTTTTAAATTATAAATATTCCCGAGTGATTTAGACATCTTCTCCTGATTTATAGTTATAATTCCATTGTGAACCCAGTAATTTGCGAATCTCTTCCCTGTTGCTGCCTCTGATTGAGCAATCTCATTCTCATGATGTGGGAAAATCAGATCAATTCCGCCTCCGTGAATATCAAATGTCTCGCCAAGATACTTTATACTCATTGCTGAACACTCTATGTGCCAGCCAGGCCGCCCTTTCCCCCACGGGCTCTCCCATGATGGTTCTCCCTTCTTGCTTGCCTTCCATAACGCAAAGTCAAGGGGCGATTTTTTCCGATGGTCCACTTCAACCCTTGCCCCTGCAAGCATCTCATCCGTGGACCTGCGGGATAGTTTTCCATAATCATTAAATTTACTTACCTCAAAATATACATCGCCATCTATCTGATATGCATAGCCTCTTGCAATTAGCACTTTAATAAATTCAATGATTTCAACTATATGCTCTGTAACCTTTGGTTCAACTGAGGGGCTATCTGTTTTTAATTCCCTTACATCCTTATAAAACTCTTTTATAAACCTCTCAGAGATATCCATCCATTGGACCGCCTCCTCATTTGCCTTTTTGATTATCTTATCATCTATATCAGTGAAATTTCTGACATACTTTACATCAAATCCCTTAAACTTAAAATATTTTGTGATGACATCAAATACAACTACAGCCCTTGCGTGACCAACATGGGAATAATCGTAGGGAGTAATTCCGCATACATAGATTTTTACTGTCCCCGGTTCAACAGGGATAAACTCTTCCTTCTTACCTGTAAGGGAGTTAAAAATTCTCATCAATCACTTACTAAAAGGGCTACTACATTTGCAAGAATGCCCTCCCCTCTTCCTGCAAATCCAAGTCCCTCTGATGTAGTTGATTTTATGCTTATTTGTTCAGACCTTATTTTCAGGACATTTGAGATATTCTCAACCATTTTAGGAATAAATGGAGAGATTTTGGGTTTCTCGCATACAATTGTTGAATCAATATTCACAACTCTGTACTTTTTTGAATGTGCAATGCGTGCGACCTCACTCAATAAAACCAAACTTGAAATATCCGTATATCGTTCATCCTCTGGCGGGAAATGTTTACCTATATCACCCTCTGAAAGGGCGCCCAGTATGGCATCGCATAAAGCATGTAATAGAACATCTGCATCAGAGTTGCCAATCAAGCCCTTATGATATGGTATTTCAACTCCCCCGAGTATTAATTTCCTCGCCCCGCTTACAAATCTGTGAATATCCGAACCAAAACCAATTCTAAAATTCATAAGTAAATCCTTAAAACCTAAAAAAATTATAGCACGTTTGACATATTTCGCAACACATTCTAATCATAAAATTTGAGCAATGTTTCTGCTATTGCTATATCATATTTTGTTGTAATCTTTATATTCCTGTAATCACCTTCTACTATCTTAACCCTTTTCCCAAGACGCTCTACAAGTTCTGCATCGTCCGTTCCGGTATATTTTTCCTTCAGTGCCCTTATATGCGCCTCTTTAAGGATATCATAACGGAATGCCTGGGGCGTCTGTATTGAAGAGATTATATCTCTGTCTAGCGTTCTCTCTACATCAGAATGCTTTGATTTGACCTTCAGTGTATCGTACGGCTTCACTCCTGGTATAGCAGAACCGAATTTTTTTGCTGCACGAAGAACTGCCCTTAATAATTCTTCTGTCACCATCGGTCTCACGCCATCGTGGACGACAACCATATCCCATCCATCCCCTGAACTCATCAATCCGTTATAGACCGATTGCTGTCTCTCTTTACCTCCATGGACAATATTAAAAATCTTCCGAATCTTGTATTTCTTATTAATCCTGTGATAATAATCTTCATATCTTTTATCAATTACAAGGCAAATTTTATCAATGATCTTTGACCTATCAAAGCACAGAAGCGTCCTCGCAATAACAGGGATGCCGCCAATAAGGTGAAATTGTTTTGGCAATGAATCCCCGAACCTTTTCCCTCTCCCTGCTGATACAATAATAGCCAGCGTTTTCATTAATGTAATTTTAACCTTGCATTTCTCTGGGTTCAAGTATATTTTATTTTATTGTAAAAATGCAGAGATATTGCAATCTGATACTTCTTTTACTATTTACTCTAATTGAGGGTAAGGTTTTTTTTCTCTGTGCAGAAAACTTGATTACATTTAATGTATACCATACTCCTCCTGAATTTCTGATTGAAGGAAAGGATTTTATAGTTACAATTTCAATATACGAGCCACAAAATATTTCTCATGCCTTTCTGAGCTACAGAAATTCAATGAACGAGAATTTTAAAATAATGTTGTTAAAGAGAACGGGGGGTAAATTCACAGGCACAATTCCATCGGAGGATATAACTGCGCCCTGGATTGAATATTTTATATCTGCAATTGACATTAAAAATGAACCTCACACATTATTCCGTGATCATAAACGCCCATACAGGGTGAGTGTATATAAAGAAATTCCTGAGGAACCAGAAAGAAAAACGCCCGAAGAAAAACGAGTGTATATTGCTTCTGGATATGAGCAGAACTTAAGAGAATCATCCCTTGATGTCATGAAAATTGATGGTGATATCTTTAAAAATCTTCCATATTTTTCTATTGCTCAAGCACTGACAAATTTCGGTGGAATGGACATAAGGACAGTAAAAAACGGGTTTTCACTCGCCGGAATAAGGGGATTTGCCCCGCGGAACAACCAGATTCAGATCAGGATTGATGGAAGAAAACTTACCTCAACAGTATCCAGAACAGTTTTTCTATCCGGTCTTCTGTCTCCTTCTAATGATATTCAGAAGATTGAGATATTGAAGGGACCTGGCTCATACATTTACGGCGCAGATGCTAAGTCAGGAGTTATAGACATAACCACATTCTCTAAGGAAAGAGGAAGTAATTTCGTAAGCGAAATATCTGCAGGAAATCTCAATTCAGTTTCTGCATATTTACATGCAGATGGAAAATTTGATTCATTTTTATCCTCCCTCTCAGCCAGTTTCATCCAGAGCGATTACTACAGCATCCCTGAGGTCCAGGCGCTAAGCGGTGGAGCAATAAATTTAAAAACATCCTTCTCGCCATCATATAACATTAAGTTTGATTTGAGTGGTGGGTACAATAAAGTCAGGTTCCCTGGATTTACAACAAGGGGCGATTATAATTTTCACTCAGAATCTGCTTATGCCGGGATGAAAATCAATTATAACAAATTCTATTTAAATACCTGCTGGAACGGTGATAATTTATTTAAAATTGAGCCTTTTGACGATCAATTCACTGCTTCTCCGACCTTCAGAACAAATACACTGCCCTTTTTATTACGCTCTGATGATTTTCGTCTTGAGTCCACATATTCCTTTTACACAGGATTAGGAAATAGAGTTCTGGCAGGAAGCGAAGTGGGCATCACTGCCTACGAATCCCCTGACCTCCTTCGCAGGACCTTTACAGAGAAGAACGCAGGTATCTTTATCTTTGATGAAATTAAACCATTTGAAAAACTCCTGTTGTCATTTTCCTATAGATTTGACTGGAATTCTGTTCTTGACCCTGGCAATAGTTACCTTGGAAGTATAACCATCTCCATAGATGATAATAACACAATTCGGTTATCTCAAAGAGAAGGCTACAGGAAACCGGATTACATAGAATATACTAATTCCATCGGAAATCTCACTAACGAAGTCCTCAGCACCACACAGATCGATTATTCCGCAATAATAAAATGGATAACCCTCACCATCTCCGCATACTATAATAAATTCCGAAATTTTATTGAATTTATTCCCGAAGATGATGTTTTCCGTAATGTTTCAGAAAACGCCGAAACCTTTGGTGGGGAGGTGAACCTCGATTGGTGGATTACAAAAAAACTGAGTATATTTGCCAATTACTCTCTACTTCGCGGCATTGATAAATCAGAAGAGGATGACCCTAATCACATCCATCCTGATGATACTAATCCCAATCATAAGATTAATGCCGGCATTATTGTAAATAACCTCAACAGTTTTTCTATCTCTCTTACAGTAAACTATTCAAGTGGTTATAAAGAGGATACATTTCTTTTTGGCATAAAGCAGGATACATTACAGGGATATACTGTAAGTTATGTTAGACCATGGACTACTATAAATCTCAGAGCAGGATATTCAATGTTTAAAAATAAGATTGAAGTTGGTTTATATGGGACTAATATCCTTTTTAGAAAGCATCTTGAAACCAGCAGAATTGAGTATCTAAAAGATAACGAAATTATTTATTTTCGTGGAGAAGAAACAGGAAGTCATATTATCGGTTATATTACTGGAAAATTTTGATTTCTCTACTGATTAAAAAACTCAATGGGTTCTGATTTCATCTTCATGGGGCTTTGCCGGCTCAGCTATTTCACCTGATGTCTTCGGCTCTTTTTCTGCTTCAACCTTTTTCAGAATCTTTGAAGGGTCATCAGCACGAAGTGCTTTTACAATTACTTCATCCATGTGCTCTACCAGTATTATATTCAGATCCTTTAAAATATTCTCTGGAACCTCTTTCAGGTCTTTTTCGTTCTCCTTTGGAATAATAACATTTTTAATCTTAGCCCGGTGTGCTGCAAGGAGCTTTTCCTTCAGTCCACCGATGGGTAGAACCCGTCCACGAAGGGTTATTTCACCCGTCATTGCAACATCCCTCCGGACAGGTATCTTCAACAATGCAGAAACAATTGATGTTCCCATTGTAATCCCGGCAGAGGGTCCGTCCTTTGGAATTGCGCCTTCAGGAATATGTATATGGATGTCCATCTTCTGGTAAAAATCCTTCTCAATGCCAAAAATTTCTGCACGAGAGCGGACATAACTGAGTGCTGCCTGCGCTGACTCCTGCATCACTTCGCCCAATTTACCGGTTACTATCAATTTGCCTTTACCTGGCATAAAGGCAACCTCTGTCTGGAGCAATTCCCCCCCGAACTCTGTCCAGGCAAGCCCATTCGTAACGCCAATTTCTTCCTTTTCTTCTGCTGTTGAATGTCTGAACTTTGGAACACCCAGGAATTTGTGTAAACTTCTTGCATGAATAGTAACCTTTTTCTCTGTCTTTTCCTTGGTAAGTTTTTTCGCAACCTTTCTACAAATTGTCGCTATCTCTCTCTCTAAATTTCTGACGCCTGCTTCCTTTGTATACTGCCGTATAATTCCATAAATTGCCTCTTTGGTAAATTCAATATTATCTTCAGTTAATCCATGCGTATCAATCTGTTTTGGTATAAGAAATTGTTTTGCGATATTAAATTTTTCGTATTCGGTATAGCCGGGCAGACGAATAACTTCCATTCTGTCGAGCAGAGGAGGTGGAATTGTATGAACCATGTTAGCAGTTGTAATAAACATTACCTCTGAAAGGTCGTAATCAAGGTCAATATAGTGGTCCTGGAACATAAAATTCTGCTCCGGGTCCAGGACTTCAAGCAGTGCTGAAGACGGGTCACCACGGAAGTCAACACTCATTTTATCTACCTCATCCAGCAGAAACACAGGGTTACTTGAGCCAGCTTTTTTCATTCCCTGGATTATTTTCCCTGGAAGGGCTCCAATGTATGTCCTTCTATGTCCACGGATTTCTGCTTCATCCCTGACGCCGCCCAAAGAAATTCTTACAAATTTCCTGCCCGTTGCACGAGCAATTGATTTTGCAAGGGATGTCTTTCCAACTCCCGGAGGTCCCACAAAGCAGAGAATCGGACCCTTCATCTTTTTCAGACGGCTCCTGACTGCAAGATATTCTACAATCCTTTCCTTTACCTGTTGTAAGCCATAGTGATCTTCATCAAGTATCTTCTCTGCCTCACTTATGTCCAATTTTTCTTCTGTTTTTTCATTCCAGGGTAATGCAAGCACCCAGTCAATATAATTCCTGACCACAGTAGCCTCTGCTGAGAGCGGAGACATAAGTTTGAGTTTCTTAATTTCCTGTTCAATTTTCTTGCTTGCTTCTGGCGAAAGTTTCTTTTTCCTCATCCTCTCTTCAAGTTCGGCAATTTCGCTCTGCATCTCATCTTTTTCGCCCAATTCTTTTTGAATTGCTTTCATCTGTTCGTTTAAATAATATTCCTTCTGTGCCTTCTCCATTTGCTTCTTTACGCGATTCCTTATCCTTTTTTCAAGTTCAAGAAGTTCCATCTCACCCTGAATCGCCTCAAATACCTTCTCAAGCCGCTGATTTACATTAGCCATTTCAAGAATCTTCTGTTTTTCCTCAATCTTTAAATTTAGATGCGAAGCCACAATGTCAACAAGACGCGATGGGTCATCTATTGACTGAATTGATACAAGCATTTCAGGTGGAATTTTGGGATTCAGTTTTATATATTGTTCAAAGGTACTTATAATATTTCTCACCAATGCTTCTGTCTCTTTTGAATATTCAATAATATCCTTTATATCCTCCACGAGAACCGTAAAAAGTCGTGTGGTGTTAATAAAATTCTTAATCCGGACCCGCCTCTTACCTTCCATCAAAACCTTCACAGTCCCATCAGTAAGTTTCAACATCTGCAGAATAGAAGCAAGAGTCCCAACTTCATAAATGTCTTCTGGTCCAGGCTCATCAAGTTTTGCCTTCTTTTGTGTGGCGAGAACAACATCCTTATCTGTCTTCATTGCCTCGTCAAGTGCAGCAATAGATTTTTCTCTACCGACATAAAGTGGAACCACCATATATGGCAGAATCACCAGGTCCCGCAGAGGAATTAATGGCACTATTTTCCCTTCATTGGAAAATAATTTATCGTCTTTTAAAAAAAACATTCATCCTCCCCTTTTCATGCACTCTCAAGCCTCTTCTCATAAACCAGAAGTGGCTTTTCCTTTTTCAATATCACATCTTCATTTATTATGCATTCCTTAATATTTGACTGTGACGGAATTTCGTACATTACATCAAGCATTATATCTTCAAGGATAGAACGCAAACTCCTTGCTCCGCCCTTCTTTTTTATTGCCTCTCTTGCAATTGCCTGAAGGGCACTATCAGTTACTTTTAATTTCACATTCTCCATTTCAAAAAGTTTATGGTATTGTTTAACCAGTGCATTCTTTGGCCTTACAAGAATGTCAACAAGCGCTTTCTCATCGAGTTCATGCAGTGTAGCAATAACAGGCAACCGGCTAACGAACTCAGGAATCAGCCCAAACCTCAGCAGGTCCTCCGGTTCAACGCTTTCAAGAATTTCTCCTAATTTCTTCTCTTCCTTACTCATGACTTGTGAGCCAAATCCCATGGTTGTCTTTCTCAGCCTTGCGTTGATAATTTTATCAAGCCCTTCAAAAGCGCCACCGCAAATGAATAGAATATTCGTGGTATCCACAGGAATATAATCCTGTTGCGGATGTTTTCTACCTCCCTTTGGAGGCACATGAGCAATTGTGCCTTCAATGATTTTTAAAAGCGCCTGCTGAACGCCCTCACCTGAAACATCCCTGGTGATAGAAGGATTGTCTGTCTTTCTTGCAATTTTGTCAATCTCATCGATGTAAACAATTCCCCTTGATGCCTTCTCAATGTCAAAATCTGCATTTTGAAGCAGATTGAGTATAATATTCTCTACATCCTCTCCGACATAGCCTGCCTCTGTAAGCGTAGTTGCATCAGCAATTGTAAATGGAACATCAAGAAACTTCGCAAGCGTCTGAGCAAGCAGAGTCTTTCCTGTTCCAGTAGGTCCTACTAGCAGAATGTTGCTTTTCTGCAATTCAACATCATCATATCTTGACTTTGAGTCAATTCTTTTATAATGATTATGCACCGCAACTGAAAGAATCTTCTTTGCCCTGTCCTGGCCAATAACATACTGGTCCAAAAATGCCTTGATCTGGCTCGGCTTTAAAGAGGATATTTTCCTTGTGCTTATCTCCTCGCGTTCAAGTTCCTCTGAAATTATTTCGTTACAGAGTTCAACACATTCGTTACATATAAATACAGTTGGTCCCGCAATTAATTTTTTAACCTCCCTCTGGCTTTTGCCACAGAAGGAACATTTTAAATCACTAGCACTATCAATTTTCCTCGCCACTTCTTACCTCCATGGGTTATGTCTTTTGAGGAACATTTCCCCTTGAATATACAACTTCATCAATAATACCGTATGCCTTCGCCTCTTCTCCACTCATAAAGAAATCCCTTTCAGTATCTTGCCGAATCTTCTCAATCTGCTGCCCCGTATGCTTCACCAGAATCTTATTCAATTCTTCGCGCATTTTCAGAATCTCTCTCGCATGTATATCAACATCTGTTGCACTTCCCTGAAAACCACCCTGTGGTTGGTGCAGCATAATTCTTGCATGGGGCAGGGCAAATCTCTTCCCCTTTGTGCCTGCAGCAAGTAACACAGCACCCATACTGGCTGCCTGTCCTATACAGATCGTCTGGACATCAGGTTTGATGTACTGTAAAGTATCGTAAATTGCAAGACCTGCAGAGACAATACCTCCGGGCGTGTTAATGTAAAGATAAATATCCTTGTCAGGATCTTCCGCTTCAAGGAAAAGCATCTGTGCAATTACAAGATTTGACACAGCATCATCAATTGGAGAACCAACAAAAATTATTCTGTCTTTGAGCAATCTTGAAAAGATGTCGTATGCTCGTTCACCCCTGCTGGTCTGTTCAATTACTATTGGAACCAAATTCATCCTCTCGTCTCCTTTTCCGAACCAGGTGTCCACAATATTGATGACTTTTCTTCTATTCTGGTCTTTTCTTTGAGATAATTCATGGTTTTTTCCTCAATAATTCCAAACCGTATTGCCTCTGCAACCCGCGGATTTTCAAGAAGATGCTCAATCTCTTCAAACTTCTTATGCTGGGCTACTGCAATCTTCTGAAGTGTTGAAACAACCTCTTCATCACTTGCGGAAATACCTTCTTTCTTCGCAATATTTTCTATAATTAGTTTGCTCTTTGCACGCAAGTCCGCCTCTTTATATATACTCTTTTTAATTTCATCTGTAAACTGTTCGGGCCTCATGCCCCTCTCAACAAGCTCCTGCACAATTATCTCTATCTCTTGCTGAACAAGCGCCGGTGGAATATCTATTTTATTCCTTTCAATAAGTTGTTCAATAATCTGCCTTTTAATTTTGTTGTCTTTTTCTATATTTTTAAGCGCTTCTATTTTCTTACTTATTGCTAACTTCAGTTCCTCAAGATTTTTATAATTACCGACAGAGGCAGCAAATTCGTCGTTAATCTCTGGAAACACCTCTGTTTTTATACCCTTGACCTTTATTTGATAATTGCACTCTTTCCCAGCGATTGACTTATCAGGGATATCCTCGGGAAATCGGACATTAATTGATTTTACTTCACCCTCTTTCATACCAGGGAGTTCTTTATCAATTTTTTCGTAGATTAATCCTGCACCGACCTTTATTAACTTATTGTTATAATCAACTGACTTATCACCTTTGATGGTCTCTTTTATGTCAACAAGGACATAATCGCCATTATCAACCGGGCGAGGTGACTCAAGTGGCTTCAAAATTGCCATACTACGCTGGAGTAGTTTCAGTTCATTCTCTATTTCCTCGTCGGAAATATAAATCCGGTCAACGGTTGATTTAAGAAAGGAATAATCCTTGACATCAATCTCCGGCTTAACCTGAACATTAAGAACTGCTCTAAAACCTGATTCATCTAACTCTATTGATTCAATCATGGGATTGGCAATTACCTCTATCTGTGACTCTTTTAATGCTTCTTCAAATCCCTGCTGGAGCAACGATTCCTTGACCTCCTCCATAATATCCTTTTTGAAATGTATATTTATTATGTCACGGGGAACTTTGCCCTTTCTGAATCCTGGGACCTTGGCTTTCTTTTCAAATTCTGAATATACCTCGTTAATCTTCTCCTTTACTACATTTTCCGGATACTCAATTGTAATCCGTTTTGACCAATTTGAAATGGTTTCTATCTGCATATTATCTCTTTCCTAATAAAATAATTATAATCATTATCTTTCATGAAGTCAAGAAATAGAATTAATTTGCTATCCTTTTTGAATGAGATTAGCAATTGTATGGGTTCTGTATTTTGAATTCAACGTCTCTTCTACATCCTCAAAAAATCCATAAATCTCAGGAGAAATACGGTTTAAATTAACATCTATCTTGAAGTCGCCGGAAACTGCAGTAAGAACATCAAGGGTTGAAAGTTTATCAGGCGAGACAGATAAAAGGAGTGAATTATTGTCACCGGAACCATCAAATATAATCTCCTTTTCACACAAGGATAAAATAATGGGTTTAATAATTTCCGGTTTCACCCCCAGTGCTTCTGAAAGTCCTTTGATACCAATCGGCTTCTTACCCTGGAGGAAATTCCTTGCAATCATTGCAACAATGCTCAGGGCAAGAACCTCTGATGACTTCCTGCCTGAAATCGCACCTGAGCCAACAAATTTATATGTCTCAACCATCTGATGGGCAAAGGCAATCTCAGCTCCCATCAACAAAACCATCCAGGACAACTGAAGCCATATCAAAAAAATAGGCAATGCAGCCACTGTTGAATAGATTGCATTGTATCTTGATATGCTCACCTGAAAATGGAAATAGGCCCATTGAGCTATCTGCCATGATGTGCCGCCGATAATTCCACCGGCGAGGGCTGAAGAGAATTTTACCTTTGTGTTTGGCATAACCATGTAAACAGCAATAAAGGCAATCCAAAGAAAAAGATAGGGACTGTACCTCAATAACATTTTTAAGAAGATTCCAGCAGTTCCTATCTTATCAAGCAGTAATAAAAATTTATGACTTGTGAGCGCCGCAGTTCCTGTTGCCGCAAGAAGAACAAAGAGAGGGAAAACGATTACAATGCTGAGATAATCTGTAAATTTTCTTATAATTGATCGCTGAACTGCAACTCCCCATATATCATTGAATGATTTTTCAATGTAACCGAGCAATCTTATGACAAGGTAAATGAGCATAATTGTCCCTATGACACCCAGCGTCTGAAAATTGGTCTTATCCACATACTCAAAAATCCTTTCAAGGACAATTACAATCTGGCGCGCTCCTGCCTCTCCCTCAAAGAGAGGACCACCTGTGATTTTGTTTATTAAGAATTCCTTTAAGTGTTCATGAAAGCCAAGACCTTTCCCTATTGAAAAGGCAAAGGCGAGCACAGGAACAATGGAAACAAGGGTAACAAATGTGAGTGCAGATGCCCTTAAACTGCAATTGTCTTTAACAAACTCGCGGACTGCGATGGCAAAAATTCGCGTCCATTTGACCCAGAACCTGCCCCTCTTAAGGTCAATGAGGTCGCGGATAAAAAAGAGGTCTGAGACCTTATCTGCAAACTCTTTTATAAATCCATGACGCATAAAAGAATTGTATTTTAAAAATACTTAAATGTCAAATTTGCATCAGTCATTAATGAAAATCTAATTTTTTTCTCTTGCGGAGATCTTTTATTTAATCGCCGTAAAACCGCCTCTTAATTTTCATCTGCAACAGAATTGCTGAAAAGGTAAGTAATGCAAGAATTACATGCTTTACAATCAATGCTGTCACCTGTCCCCTGCCCGCTGCCTCCATCCATTCATATCTTTTATAAAAAATCGCTCTCGGAACACCAAGTAAAAGTATTAAAAATAACGAAAAATAAGTAAGATACAAAGAGAATCTAATAAAATACTTTAGATTTTCTCTATCTAAATTTTGAGCGAAAATTTTGATGTATAGCCAGGTCAATACAACATTTACAAAAAGTATTGCCACAGCAAGGTCGTGAAAATAATTATTAAGCATTATGAGTATTGCCATGGTTTAAAATTTTATATCAAAGTTATGAAATGTCAAATGCCGGGGAATGAAAGGAAATATCTTGTGCAAGATAATTACTAAAGAAAAAGCAACAATTACAAGAGTGGCAAGTCCTTTGCCTGACCAGTTGTAAAATAATCTTACATGGATAACAAGAGCGGATACAACCCAGGATATCAGTGCAATAGATTCAATTGGGTCCCACCTCCACCATCTTCCGAAGAGGATAAAGTTATAATAACTGCCAGTTACCATCATCAATGTCTGGAAGAAAAAACCAAGACATAATGTGTAAAACATGACATCATTCATGATTAACGCATTAAGCCCGCTCTTTCCTGATGATGCAGTATTCTGAATATTTTTCTGGAATAGTAAAACTATTGCACTGCAGAAGGAAATCACATAACTTCCATAAGCCAGCCATGCAGAGAGTGCATGAAAATCCACCCATAAACTCTGTTCCGAAATGGTAAGAGGAATATATGCTGTCGGAAAAAGCAGTCCGTATAGCATAAGAATTATGCTCAAAAATAATGCCGACGCTTGAACAATATCAAATTCAGAAAATTTTCTTGGAAAAATTATTGTAAGCAGGACAGTAATCCACGAACCTGCCAGTGCACTCTCATAGGTTCCCATTATGGGAGGATGGCCGGAGAAGTCCCAGCGGAGAACTATTGTAAAAAGATGGCATAAAAATCCAGAATACAACGTATAGTTTAAAAATATCCGCGCCTCTGATGACCTCAACTGTAGTTTTGAGGTAATTCGCAGAAATAACATTATGGAAAGCCACAGCAAATAAAGAAAAATTGTTGCTCCAAAAAATATAATCTCCGCCTTATGCATGTTATACCGCTCTCCGCTTTTGATGAACTAAACCCGCACCTCTCATTATTTTATTAATCTCCACCTGTATGTCCCTCCTGACAATCTCCCTGAAGAGCTCTGAATCTGCTGAGATGGTGCAATTATCTCCATCCAGTTTTATAAAAATCTCCCTTCTGAACAGGAAGAATCGCATCAAAAGACCTGCGACCCCAACTATCATGCCAGCCCATACAAAAGGAAGACCTCCATCCCTGACAATCCTGAACTGTCCCCACTTTTTTACTGACGGAAATGAAAGTTTGAAACCATCAATATTGCACTCCTCCCCGGGTCTTAAATTTCCGCTAAAGAGCAATCTCTTTCCCCGCAATACATTTATTGAATAGAGAGGGTTAACATAGTTCAGTGTGTGTGGCTCTGGTTTCATATCCACAAATTTTACATCCGGATAAAATCTGATATAAACGCGGTAAGGGGTCTCAGGAATAAAGAAGGAATCTTCTGACGGGGGAGGAAAAACATTTAAATTTAATGTGGCACTGTTCAGTATCTTCCCATCAGTATCTTTTAATACATAAACAGGTGCAAACCCATAGCCTTCAATGTTAAGGTGAGAAAGTCCTATCCTCACTCCTGATTTTAATCTAATTGATTTTCCCTTTTCAAGCGTATCTCCCGGATACCTTATTTTTGCATAGAGGTCAGTGAAAAATAACTTATCCTCATAAAATTCTGCGCCCACCTCTTCTAATTTGAATGAAATATCCGGAATTATTTCAGGATTAGAAATCGTAAGAAAATCGCTCTTCTCGCTCCAGAAGGAATACCCCTCAACAAGGATAAATTTCCCTTCAAATCTTGTGAGCGAACTCACTATAATTCCAGCAGGTATCAATAAAAAGGAAATATGAAATAATAAATTTGCAAGGGGACTCCACCGACCTTTTATAAAATAAATTCCATCATCGCCCTTAACATTTCTGTAGCCCCTTTTCATGAAGGTTTCCGAAATTTTTTTTATAAGATTCTCGTCGCAAAGGACCTCACATATTACATCAGCACTCTTCTGCCACAAAGGGTTCTTCCCTGTCCTGTGGAGAAGAAATTTCCAGCGATTAATCATACATAAGGTTAAATTGACGAAGAAAAGAATATAAAGAAGAATGAAAGGCAATGTCCTTGCGATGTTCTGGACGACAGCAGGCGGAGATGTGAGTCCCCATACAAACAGGAATATATAATAAAGCGCTCCAACCAAAAGTAAATAGACAGAGAGTCTGTAGGATGAAAAAAAACTATAAATCCTTCCCATCATAAACACCTGAAAAATCCATATTCGTTACAATCCAGTTTATGCCGTCTTTTTTTAATGTGTAAATAATCAGAAAATCGTGGACATCAGTGTTCCTTCCCCTGATTTTATATGACCACCTTTCTCGCTGGGTTATCTGGAGAACATCCTGTGCAAGAAAGATTACATCCTTCACCTCAGATGTAAAATCAACAGACAGGAACTTATGATTATTCTCTTTATAATTCCTAATGTCTGTAAGAAATTGTTCAATAACGGATTTTTCTGCCGGTAATTCTTTAAGTAACTCTGGAGAGAGATGCATATAGGCCTCCCTTAACAGGTTGTTATACTTATTGATGACTATGGTTGATTCCTCTACATCCTTTTCAGAGTAAAACTGCCTGGTTTCTTTAAATAAGGGCAGTATAAATGTCTCATATTCCTGAAAGAATATAATGATGAAAAAACCCCCTATCCCGATGATAAGAGCACTGATAATGCCCTTCATTTCTTCTCCCGCTCCCTAAGAAATTGCTGATACTCTTCCAGCAGGTCCCTCCTCTTGCCCTTGCTCTCTGTATAGTCCACAAACTTTACAAGCCATCTATTGTCTCTTCTAACAAGTGTGTAGGTCATGTTATATTTGACCTTTTTTAATTCACTCATGGGTTGATGGGTCTTAATATTCAGATGCTGATACTCCCAGTCCTCTTCGGTATCCACCTCCGCAGTATCATCACCTGTCATTCTCACCTCCTTGAATCGCAATCCCTTTATCTTTGCATTCAAAAATTTACCCTCAATTCTCATACTGAGAATCAATACATCTATCCTTTTTACCTCACTCTCAGTAGCGTACTCATCAAGGCGGGAAACCACAAAGTCCCTATATGTCTCAATCAATGCAGAATTGTATTTTCTGACAGCATTCCTTATCAATCGCTCCTCATAATTTTTTTCCTTGCCTGAACAGGCAACCAGAAATAAGAGAAGGGATATAAAAAATCTAATTCTCAATTTACAATAACCTTATATGAAACTCATGAATCAAGCCCAGACCAAAATAGGTTATAATCACTGTTATAAGACAGAGGACTGTGAGAAGCGCCCCTCTTATCCCCCTCCAGTTCATTGTGAGTTGCAGATGTATATTAATCCCGTAGGCAAGCCATGTGATTAAGGACCACGTCTCCACCGGGTCCCAGGACCAGTAAGAGCCCCAGAGTCCATAAGCCCAGATTGCCCCTGCTCCTATCATAATTGTATGCGAAATAAAACCAAAACCCGCAAGCCGTAGGTTAAGGTCATCAAGCTTCCTCATCTTCTCTTCTTCCCCCCTCGCACTATAATAGAGCACAAGATAATAGAATCCAATTGCTGCTGCCACAGTAAAGGAACCATAGGCAAGCCAGGCAAAAAGCACATGAACTGCAAGCCATGGGCTTTTGAATGACGGTGTGAGGGGTTCATAGGCACGCCCGCTCATGAGGCCATTGCCAAGCATGAGAAGAGAAAAGGGAATGAGAAAGAGCAGAAAATACCTTGAAACCCTGAACCTGAAAGCCAGGATAATACCAATAAGTATAACGAACCATGAGCCGGAGAGAGAATTCTCATATCCGGAAAGGACTGGTGGATGTGATGTAATACTCCACCGTAAAATGCCTGAAATTGTATGAAAGCAAAAACCAGCAAGAGTAGGATAGAGACAGTTCAGCACATTCTTCTTAAAAATAGCCTCAACCAGTAAGAAGATAAAGGCGAATACATAAAAGGCAATGGATAGCCACAGAGAAATTGCTTCAAGCCCTATCATCATGATTCAGAAATATCCTTTATCAATCTCTCCAGTTCCTCTTTGAATATTCCCCTGAAAATTCTTGCGTGCCCTTTGATATATATTTTATTATTATCAATCATAAGGGAAACAGTTCTATCGTAATCAATAAATCTTACCATCAAACCGAGAAGAATCATAACAAAAGCAGAGATGATAACATTGAGGCCATAATCCATTGAGGACTCCAGTTCAATCCAGTGTTTGAGGCCTTTTATACTTATATTATAATTCCCTATCTTTTCCTCAGAATTCACATAAACACTACCCTTGAATTCATTATTATTCTTATCCTTAAGAATAATATGAAACCCCTCTGCTCCTCTATTCATGCTCCTTAAAAGGGGCTCACCATTTTTGATAATCATATCTGGATAAAATCTCGTATAGATGGTCAGTCCCTCCTCAAAAATATTGAACATATCATAAAAATCCGCTGAGGCGCTCAAATTCACATTGGCGTGGAAGAGGACATTTCCCTTTATATCCTTTACAACAAACTCCGGCGTAATTCCATATCTCTGAAGCGTCATAGAGAGCCCTCTGTATTTAAGCCGCTGATTAATTCCAACTTTCTTTTCCGTTAACTCTGAATTCTCATCCTCAAAGAGGATGAGGGCAGAATACTCCAGTGGCGTTCTATCCGCCCCAAACCTGACGGTAAATGAATCAAGAGTCAGTGCTATATCGGGCGGGGCAATATTAAGCACTGGTTTGCGAGCAATAACTGCATGATTACTGATATCAGTTCTCATCCCTTCAATCAGCATAAGTGAGCCCCTGAATGAGGTAAGGACGCTCAGGATAATTCCTGTAAAGGCAATCAGCATGCCAGCATGAAAGAGAACAGAACCGAGAAAACCAGTCCTGCCCTTCACACAATAAAGGATGTTGCCCCTTTCCTCTACCCTCCACCTGCGCCTTCTGAAAAAATTTTTTATATCCTCCAGAGTAATATTTTGTCTTATAAAAATTTCTTCAGCATTTTTAAAGGTATTACTATTTTCTAAAAAAGTATTACTGACCTTAAAGAAATTAATTATCCTCTTTGTGGTGCATAGGGTAATGCTTATAAAGAGAAAGGCAGGCAGGATAATAAAAATCCAGGATGAGGTGATATTCTCCACATTAAACCTTTTTGATAATTCTGAAAGGTATGGATGTTCTTCTGCGAATCTCATTGCCTTCTCAGGAGGTAACATACCAGGTGATGGAAGAAGAACACCTGCAAGGAGGAGAAGGAGCATACAAGCCATAGTGTAAAGGGCAAATCTTCTTGAGGTGAGATAGTGATAAAAGGGCTTTAACATGCAGAGTAATTATAACATTGATTCCCTAAGGATAGGTATAATTAAAAGTACGACCTCCAGAGCGTCCATTGTTATGGTCTGTACAGATGGATAATCTCCTGTATCTTGTATCAGAGTTATCAATGGTAAAGCACGTTGGGACAGTTCCCGCACCACCTGCAGTAATACCAGTCCATGTCGCACCATTGAGCAATCTTATACCCTGTGCCCTTGTCCCTTCACCCTGCCCCCTGTTTGAACCATGCATCCCACCTAAACTATCTCCGCCGTGGCAATGCATACATCCAATACCCCATGCGGTGTGAGCATCTCCACTTGCCGGGCCATTATCAAATGTATGGGTCCGCCCATCAGGCGGGTGATTGATGCGTGAAAGGTTTCTATAATAAGGTGCACCAGTTCCCGTTGAACTTATGTCATACACATCCCACCTGTGACAATTATAGCAGAAATAGTGATCTGCCTCCCAGCCATTAGGAATGTTTGTGGTATTATTTAATTGAACCACAGTTCCATCTGCTATTGTAACAGTCACACTCCTGTCAACACCCTTTAAAATCCATTGATTTGCAGATCCGTGCGGACCCTGAGGGTCACCGCTTAACCTGCTTTCGTGGCAGTCATTGCAGGTAACAATGCTTGTGAACTCCCAGCCGTCAACAAAGGTGTTGCTCAAATCGTTGTAAACATTTGTAGTCCCCGGAATTCTTTTTCTTCCAGGAGAATTGTTCCAGCTTGGATTTATCCCTGCTGGTGGCCTGTTTAATCCAACTGCCATTACAGGATGAAAGCCCAGGAGATTCGGATTAAATTCAAGGGCTACATTAGTGCCTGGCTTTGCCTCATACTCATCCCTTCCATTACCAAAGTTTGGATTGGATGCAGGGAAATCAGAAATAGTTCCAGGTATATCGCCATATCCATAGTCAGAATGACACTTGAAACAGACCTCTGCCTGTCTTCCTGCTTCCTCCACCCGCTGGTAGGTTACACCTGCAATGGCATACCGGCAATTTGTCATATTAATTGCTGTTCCAGAGGAATTTCTCGGCGCTTCATAGGGCTGACTTATTGTAAGTTGTGTTGCACTGTTGACTGCAGTAATCCTGTACCACCTCCCGAGATAATCTGTCTGTCCTGTATTTGTCTCAAAGCATCTTATCCATTGATTAACCATTCCAGCAGTCCAGTTTGTCCCAGTCCCGGTAACAGTGGTTGAACCATTGGTAAAACTGGCAGTTCCAGTGCTGTATATTTGTGTGAAGGTCGGAACAACGCCCCAGGTGCCTCTATTTGTTCCACCGCTCTCCGGCTCCCTCTCTTCACTCCCGCCTCTCACAGATGTATGGGGATTATGGCAATCCTCACACTGAACATGCCTGTCTGTTGCTGGATTCCAGTTAGAACTCAAGCCCTCAACAGGCGCATGTCTGGTGGTTGCTGTTTTATGTATTGAATGCACAGAGCCAATCTCATAGGTGCTTGTAGTATTCGGCGTTGTTGTCCAGTTCTGACTCACTGTAAGTGTAGTTGCAGTGTTACTGGAAATCAATCTCGTTTGTCCTGCACCGGTTCCACCAGTGATTCTTACATAGGCACGGACAAAGGCATTTGCTGTCCAGTTCTTTGTATTATCCGTCAATGTATTTGCTGTTGCTGATGACACAGTTCCCCACAGTTCTGTGAACTGCCTCTGTATACTCCTTGCAGAGACACTCATGGGAGCCACACCATAATAGTCCATCCCTGCACTACCACCTGTGTGACACTGGTAGCAGAAGGACTCCTCAAGGGGGTCTGAAGGTGAGAGAATGCCGAGGGGCGACAGTATTCTCCTCAGAATTGACTGGTGGTTGCCAAACTTGTATGTGGATGTCTGGGCATTGAAGGAACTCTTGGGATTCATTGTATCATTGTGACACTTGGAGCAATTTGCGTAAAATGTGGAAGAATCTGTTCCGAATGTTGAAGTTACCTTATATTCATGAGATGAACTCCTGAAATCAGTTATATTGATTAATGGCGTCTGGGTCGTACCATCCGGCTGGACATACGACTTTGACTGCATGTCAAAATGGCACGAGCCACATATTCCTGAAGGGCTTGCAGGAAGTGATGTAAATGATGCACCTGACATCGTTGGTCCTGTATAGGCACTTGAAAGCGTAAGTTGTGTTTGAGAATTCACATTGCTTATCATATACCATACGCCCGTTGCGTCATTCTTGATATACCAGCCATTCATTGATGATGACCAGTTCGTGCCGTTTCCTGAAACAGTTGTTGAGCCATTTGTGAAGTTCGCAGTAGGCATTCCCGCAGCATAGAGCGTGTATGCCTGTCCGGATGCAGTTGGACCAAAATAAGGGGTTGAAAGCGTCAATGAAGTATTACTCGTAACTGAAGCAACAGTGTACCAGTTCCCATTTGTATTTACCCTGAATTTCCAGCCTGGTTGCACTGTATTAAGCCAGGTCGTCCCGCTCCCGGTAACAGTTGAACTATTGCTGGTCACACTGACGGTTCCGGTCGTATATCTTGCTGAAGTAGCAATGTACATTACATTTGTTAATGTAGCACCTGCAGGAGCACTTAATGTCAATTGAGTATCAGAATTGACCGCACTCACAGTGTACCAGGGCAGATTATTACCAGCCAGCGGAAAAATCAACCAGCCAGGTCTGATATAATCAAGCCACTTTGTGCCTGTCCCTGTTACTGTGGCACTGCCATTGGTGAAAGAAGCCCTGCCTGCCCTGTAAGATCGAACTGAGGAGATATTATCCTGGGACACAGTTAAGTAGCCGCCGGAATAATTTGCACCTCCATAGGCAGTTGCAAGAGTAAGTTGCGTCGTACTTACCACTGCAGAGACCTGATACCACATGTCATAATTATCGCTCCTGATGTACCAGCCCACCATATTTGACTGCCAGTTTGTTCCGTTGCCTGTGACAGTTGTGCTTCCGTTCGTGAATGTAGCGGTTCCTCTTGTGTAGCCATAATCAGTATTTACAAAGCCAACGTCCGTGCTCGCACCTGGCTGTTCACCAATGGATGTTCTTAAATTTGCTGAACGTGTCGCCTCAGGATTTATATCCGGCCTGAATATATCGTGGTCAACATGACACATAAGACACCGTCTGTCTTCATCGCCTGTCCCGCCGGGCTGTCTATCAGCAGGATACTTTGTTCCGGATGATGCTACATTGGTTACTTCGCAATTATTGAGATAGTGGTGGTAGTTGTTTGTACTGTTCATCTCTGACCATAAATCTGAATGGCATGAACAGCACGATGAATCCCCTCCGCTCTCTGATGGAGCAAATGCCTTGTTGTGTGGATGACAGGATGTGCAATTCTGGGTATCTTTATTGTGCGCCTGTGGTTGTGTCCCATCATTTCTATAATATTTTGTTTTTGTGTGACATACCTCACAGACACCATCACGCGGAGGTGCATTGTCAACAAAGTTTGTCAGCGACTGAAATGTCACTGTCCTTGAACCACTGTTTGGCGTACTTATTGCTGAATTTACAAGATAGATATTGCCACCTACATGGGGTGAATGACAATCGCGACAATTCAACTGCCAGGAGCCATAGTTTGTGCGGCCCATGCCAGCTGAGCCATGACTCGGCAGGTTATGACAATCGTTGCAGACCTGCGCTGAATTCGTCCGCACAAGCAATGTCCCCTCGCCCTTGAAAACCTTGCCAGGAGCATTTACAGAGGCAGATATATCGTTCACATAGACATAGACATTTGGTTGAGCATAGCCAATATTGCCTCCGGAATCCGTTGCCCTTACTGCTATTCTGTGCACACCTACATTAGCAGGAATCCAACTATATTCATATACATAATACCGGTTTGATGAATCATCATAATTTGCATTCCTGGTCATGTTTGTCCATGCTCCGCCGTCAATAGAGACCTGAACATTTGTATTCGCAAGCGGATTTGCATCCTCCGGCTCCCAGACGCTTGCCTGAATCTTAAAGGGATATGTGGCATTCCCTGCAACCCTTGCCCTATTCAATGGGGTAATTATGTTAACTACAGGGACAAAACTTGTTCCGCACCCTGATGGTATCAGTGGGCTCACAAGTGGATTGGTTCCAACTACACCATCAGCGTCTGTCTGCGTGACGCGGACATAATAACTGTTCGTAGAGAGATTCAACCCTGTTATTGTGCATGTCCTTGGAGATACACCGGAGACCGTTGCACATGCCACTGTTCCTGGCCAGGTGTTTGTTGTGTTATATTCAAAATAGGTCGTGCTGTTAAAATTTTCATCTCCACTAAAAGTAAAGCTTACAGTAATAGTATCACAGTCGTTCTTTTGAACGGTGATAGCACCCATTGTGCTTCCACCCACACCTATATCTGATTCAGTGGACTCAAAGGGAAGGTTATCACCAGAGATATAATCCGGTGGGATAAATATAAATGCGTTTGCATTTAAACGCACCCCTATATTCGCAGAGGTGCTGGCAGTCCCTGATATATCATATACAACAAAATAATAATATGAGATTGCATCAGTTATGGTCTGGTCAGCTACATTTATTGTTACGCTTCCAGCAGTAAATGTCCCGCTCCCTATGAGCGTATCAGTTCCATCAAATACTGTATCCACTGAGCGATATATTTTCACAGCAGATACATCTGTATCTGCTGAATTTGTCCCGCTCCTCGTCACTGTAAGTTGGTCCCAGGTCGCACTTGCACCAGTGGGAGTAAGGAGATAAAAACGCACCATTGCGACACCTGTTTGATTCGGCACGACAGCCACCGGTGCAACATCAGAATGATATACTGTTACCGCTGTGGCTGAAAAAACCTCTGTTGAAACTAATAATGCAATTAAAAATAGCATGAATCTTGAATTCATTTCAATCATCTCCTCCTGACGGAAATCCTCCCACCCCCCTTTATTAAAGGTGGTGCTGAAAGCGGGGGATTTGAGATTGCTTCGCCTTCGGCTCGCAATGCCTTTTGTCCTCTGTCCTCTATCATAATCACTCTATCCCTCCTGTTATTGCACTGAAATCTTCGGCGTCAAAAGTTTTCATTCTTTCCGGGATTGCCTTAACTTCTTTAAATCTCTGTCTCATCACATCTCCAAGATAAGAGTACTCCATAAGAACCTTAAGAACTTTCTTCATAAATTCCTGCTTTTCAGGAGATAAAAGATGTAAACTCTGAAACTTCCACATAAAGAATCTTTCCGTCGTCCTCATGAGCAATTCCTTCACCTCATCAATACTCATATTTTTTGGCTTAACAACTGGCTCCACAAGATTATACCTTGAATAATCATTAGTAAAAATGTATGGCTTTAACTCATGATATACTTCTGAATATGGCCAGGGCGCAATAGCAAGAAAGAAAGCCATATCTGGGTTATAAAATTTTGCAAGTTCAAGCGTCTTATTTATACTTCCCTCTGTATCATCCGGCATGCCAAGGACAAAAGAGGTCTCAGAAATAATATCATACTGATTTATTATATCAATTGCCCTTTTTGATTCCTCCACTTTGATATTTTTATTAAATTTATCAAGTGTCTCCTGGTTACCTGATTCAACACCCACATAAATATGTGAAACCCCTGCCCTCTTATATTTTTCCATTATCTCCTCATCCCTTATAATATCATTCACCCTGGTCTCCATCAACAGTTCAATCCCTAATGAACGCTCTATCAATAAATCAATGATTTTCTCCCATCTCTCTCTATCTGCAGTGGGGAATTCGTCGCATATCATTGCCACATTTACTCCAAATTGCCTGGATAGGTATTCAAGTTCATTGACAAAATTTTCGGGGGAGCGGGCGCGCCATGTCCTCTTCCAGAAGACCTGCTGGGAACAGAAGGTGCATCCCTGCATACATCCGCGCGATGAATTCACTATTGCGAGAATGGAGCCTGGCTTTGTCCGATAGGTGTATTTCTTCCAGTCAATCAAATCCCATGCAGGAGTTAAATTATCAAGGTCCTGGATGAACTCTCTGTCTCCTGTATAAACAACCATGCCATTCTCTTTGAATGCAACTCCACTAATTCCCCTGACCCCAGCGCGAAGAGAGATTGCCTTCATAAGTTTCGGAAGGGTTCTCTCACCCTCTCCAACGACAACAAAATCAACCCATGGATTCTCTAATAAAACCTCCCTGTAAAGAAAACTCGGATGAAGGCCTCCAATCTCTGTAA
>FWPU01002766.1_pt1 | contig 46776 bp, 32 predicted proteins | sample 2228361 | NCBI WGS metagenome assembly FWPU01 (sample SAMEA103939777, study PRJEB20133) | metagenome
TGATTGATAAAAAAATTAAAACATTTAATGCTCTCATTAATAATAGCTTGTAAAGGCTAATAAGATTGCGAAAAAAGAAAAGTGAGGCAAAATGGGACACCAAAATTAAAATAAAATTATGACTCTTTTAATTTCCGATAAAGAGTTTTACGATCAAGCCCTAAAATTTCGGCCGCCCGCGATTTATTTCCCTGGACTTGGACCAAAACTTTTTTAATATATTCTTTCTCTAATTGGGCCAAAGAAAACTCCTGCCGGAGTGCTTTTTCGATAGCATCTTCTTCCGCTTGCTGGGTCATAGAGGAGGGCAAGTCTTCCGCCTGAATTATTTTATTTTTGGTTAAAATAATTGCTCTTTCGACGATATTCTCTAATTCCCGCACATTTCCAGGCCAGGAATAATTGAGCATAATTTTTTTAACTTCCTCAGAGAAGCCGGTAACTTCTTTGCCCATCTCTTCCCTAAAACGTTGAAGAAAATTATCCGCCAGCAAAAGGATATCTTCTCTTCTTTCTCTGAGAGGGGGCATTTCAATATCTACTACCTTTAAGCGATAGTATAGATCTTCTCTAAATTTTCCTTCCTTAACTAAAGCTTTTATATCTTGATTAGAAGCGGCGATTACTCTAAGATCAATAGGGTAAGATTGGGTATCTCCGAGGGGGCGTACTTTTTTTTCTTCTATTACCCTGAGCAATTTGGCTTGCAAGGGATAAGCCATCTCGGTTATTTCATCAAGGAATAAAGTTCCTTCATGGGCAGCAAAGATCAACCCCTTTTTATCCGTTTTCGCATCTGTAAAAGCGCCTTTGCGGTAGCCAAATAATTCACTCTCTAAAAGCGTCTCTGGAATTGCTGCACAATTCACAGCCACAAAATGACTTTCTTTCCTCTTGCCGCTATAATGGATGGCTCTGGCTACCAATTCTTTCCCTGTTCCACTCTCCCCAGTAACAAGCACATTACTCGAGGTATCCTTTATCCGTTCAATTAAATCATAAATATTTTGCATAGATCTGCTTCGGCCAATTATATTATGAAACTCATACCGAGAGGATACCTCCCTCCTCAGCCGACTTACCTCTTCTTTTAACATCCGGTTTTCCAAAGCCTTTTTAAGCGTAAGGATAAGTTCCTCCATTTGGAAGGGCTTAGTTAGGTAATCATAAGCTCCCATCTTCATTGCTTTGATGGCGGACTCAATGGTGCCGAAGGCCGTAATTATTATCACCGGGGTCAAAGGAGCAATTTTCTTCGACTCCTGCAGCAGCTCCAACCCTTTTAAACCCTCCATCATTAAGTCTGTAATTACTAAATCAAAATCTTCTTCTTTTAAATATTTAATGGCCTGTTTACTATTGGTGCTCGTGGTTAAAGAAAAGCCTTCTTCCCCAAGAACCTCTTCGAGTAAAACACACATTTCTTTATCATCATCTATAATTAATATTTTGCCCTGCATCTTAAAACTCTTCCCTTTCCCCGCTTTCGCGTGAGAATTCATCCGCTTTAGGTAAATAAACTTTGAATACTGACCCCCTGCCCACCTTGCTCTCCACTTCCACCCATCCTTCATGATCTTGAACTATTCCTTGCACAACCATCAGGCCCAGCCCTGTTCCTCTTGGTTTGGTAGTAAAAAAGGGATTAAAAATATCTTTTAACAGCCCTTCCTCTATGCCAATTCCTGAGTCAGCAACTTCGATGACAATGTATTCTCTCCTTTCTCCTCCCAATTCTTCGCGCTGGATCTTTTGGGAAGAGGTGGAAACTCGCAATTCACCATCTTTCGGCATAGCCTGAAAAGCGTTAAGAAATAAGTTCAATAAGACTTGCTGAAGTTGATCCGGATCTCCTCTAACCAGAAGTGGCTCTGGCGAAAATTCTTTAATCACTTCAATCTTTTGCTTTTCTATTTGATGAGAAATGAAGTCAAGACTCATATCTATAAGGGTGGCCACCCCCAATAATTTTTGTTCCGGCCTCTTTTTCCTTACTAAACCAAGTAATTGTTGAATAATTTTTTTTATCTTATCTGCCTGCTGCAGAATAATGGCTAAGCTCTTGGAAACAGCCTCTTTATCATCTAATCGGCGCTGAATTAACTCAGCCCTTCCGCTAATAATATTCAATGGGGTCCCGATCTCATGCGCTAACCCAGAAGCGAGCTGGCCGATGATGGCCAACTTTTGAGACTGTTGGAGCGTCCTCTCGAATTCCAATCTTTTCTCTCCTTCCTGAATTATTTTATTTTGGGCTTCTTTTAACTCAGCGGCTAACTGATTGAAAGCCTGGGCTAATTCATAGAGTTCGCCTCCCTTTTTTAAATTTATGCGCGTATCCAAATTTCCCATAGCCATTTTCTTTACCCCTTCCATCAATTGGGAAATTGGGTGCGAAATATACTTTTTAGTGACCATAAGGATTAGCCAAACCAGAGACCCAATGAGGATGACAATAGCCCAGAAAATATTCTTTTTAGCTTCTCTTATTTCATCTTGCATAAAAGAAGTGTGTTGCACGATAGCCACCCCTCCAATTACTTGACCCCTCTTGCTCTTCAAGGGAAAAGAGTAAATAAAAACGGGAATATCTTTATAGGTAGTAAAGATTTCCTGGCTCTCTTCCTTGGACCAAGGAATTTTAGCCATTTTCAGAAAATCATCTGTGCTTCCTTTTAGGGATTTTGAGCAAAAGACCATATTTTTCTTTTGCTGATATACTATAACTCCCAGAGTTTTCTCATCCTCTTCTACGGCATCAATAAGGTCTTGCACAAATGTCCATTCGCGTTCAATGGGGATCTTCTCCAAGGAAATTTTTAAAGTTTTTCCAATACTTTTTACTTCCACCTTCATTTTTCTTATATACATATCCCTTCTGGAGACGATATGGAAGTATCCATAGCCAATGAAGACTGCAATAATAATAAGAGAAATATAAACAGTCAGTCTGCTACCGAGCCTCATTTGCTTAACTCCCGCAAGACTTTAGAGGGAAAAACAGAAAATAATGGTCTCTTAAATATGATTAAATTAGTTTAGTTTATCAAGTAATAAAAAAAGAGTCAAAGAATTTGGGGCAAAATGCAACAAGGTGTGGATTTTTTACCCAATTTCTTATTTGCCGCAGGAAATAACGCTTATTTTTAAAATGAATTATTTGGTCTTTTTTTTGCAAATCCACATTTTAGGCCAATTAACTTCACCATCGCCAGCAAAAAGCCAAACCCATGAAAGTTCAAATTATGGTATATTGGGGAAAAATTTTCCATTTGGATGGCGATAAAAGATTTTTAATTTAAATATCTAAGGCGGCAAAAGCGTATAAAAATGTTTAAAAGGAGCAGCGGAATTCTTTTACACATCACTTCCTTGCCCTCCAATTTTGGCATAGGAGATCTGGGACCAGGGGCCTACCGCTTTGTTGATTTTCTGGCGAACGCGAAACAAAGCTTCTGGCAAATTCTCCCTTTTAATCCCACTGATCCGATTTACGGCAACTCCCCTTACCAAAGTCCTTCAGCTTTTGCTGGTAATCAATTATTCATCAGCCCCGAGCTTTTAGTAGAAGATAACTTATTAGCGCCAGAAGAAATTGCATCAGACTTAAAATTTCCGAGGGAAAAAGTTGCCTATAAATTAGTTGGGCATTACAAAAAGAAAATTTTAAAAATGGCCTTTGCTAACTTTTTGCAGAAAAAGATCGCTGAAGATTATGAAGAGTTTTGTGCAGAAAATTCTTCCTGGCTATCTGATTTCGCCCTATTTATGGCCCTCAAGGATAAATACGGCGGAATTCCTTGGTGTGCTTGGCCCCAGAATCTGCGCGATAGAAATTTAGCAGCCCTCTCGAAAGTTCAAAAAGAAGAAGATATAAGCGAAAAAATTAATTTCGAAAAATTTCAACAATATATTTTTTATAAACAATGGCGGCGTCTTAAAGAATATTGCCAGGAGAAAAAAATCCAGATAATAGGCGATCTACCAATTTATGTCAACTACGATAGCGCTGATGTTTGGTCCTATCCTCATCTTTTTAAGCTTGATGAAAATAGAAAACCCTCTGTGGTTGCCGGAGTTCCTCCTGATTATTTTAGTGAAACAGGTCAACTTTGGGGCAATCCCATCTATAGATGGGACAAGATGCAAGAAGAAGGTTACGCCTGGTGGCTCAAGCGGATAAAGCACATTTTAAAAGCGGTTGACTTGGTAAGAATTGATCATTTCCGGGGATTCGTAGCTTACTGGGAAGTTCCCGCCCATGAAAAAACTGCCGTCAATGGCCACTGGGTAAAAGCTCCCGCCTGGGATTTCTTCTCTCATTTAAAAGAACAATATCCAGCTTTGCCCTTTATTGCGGAAGACTTGGGCACCATCACTCCCGATGTAAAAGAAGTAATGGAACACTTCCAGCTTCCGGGGATGAAAGTTTTACTCTTTGCCTTTGGGCCAGAGATGGCCCCTAATCCTTATCTTCCCCATAATTTTTCAACCAATTGTGTAGCTTATACGGGCACTCATGATAATAACACCATCAAAGGATGGTTCGAAGAAGAGGCTACTGCGGAAGAAAAAAAAAGAGTCTTTAGTTACTTAGGAAGAGAAGTTGACGGGGCTAACCTTCCCTGGGAGTTAATTAGACTTCTTATGATGTCGGTGGCTAAATTAGTAATCATTCCCATGCAAGATGTCCTGGCTCTGGGTGCTGAAGCCAGAATGAATTTCCCTTCCCGGCTGGGAGGAAATTGGGAGTGGCGACTTAAATCCAAGCAGATAAGTCCATCTTTAATTGAAGCACTTAAGGAGCTAACCGAAATTTATGCTCGAGCCTAACTAAAGAGCGTGGTCAGCAATAATCAAAAGGCCAAAAATCTTGGGGAGGTAAGTAGTGAAAGTAGATAATTTAGCCGGACGCAAAAGAGTGATCATAACCGGTGTAAATCCCGAGATCGATGGTGGGCGTTTTCCCATTAAAAGAACAGCAGGCCAAAAGGTGCAAGTGCAGGCGGATATCTTTGCTGACGGCCACGACCATCTGGCGGCTTTACTCCTTTACCGGAAAAGAGGGACAAAAAGGTGGCAAGAAATACCTATGGACTTTTTAGGAAATGACCGCTGGCAAGCCACTTTTTCGGTAGAAGAGATAGGAATCTACCAATACACTCTGCAGGCCTGGATCGATCAATTCGGTTCATGGCGACAAGACTTATTGAAAAAAATAAATGCTCGGCAAGTGGCTCAAATCGATTTTTTAGTAGGCGCCGAAATTTTACTGGCTGCCTCCCGAGGCACTTTTAAAGAAGAAGTCTCCCGCTTGGAAAAATGGGCTCAAATCCTGCAAGATAGTAATAAAGATATGGCGGAAAAAATTGCCTTGGCCACTAATGAAAACTTAGGTCGCCTTATGGTAAAATGGGTTTCGCCAGAATTAGTAACTACCTACCCCAAAGAACTCGAAGTAGTGGTTGATCGGCCCAAAGCTGGATATAGCTCTTGGTACGAAATGTTCCCACGATCATTCTTTGGCTCTCCTATGGGCACTCATGGAAATTTCCGGAGCAGTGAAATTATCCTCCCTTATATTGCCCAGATGGGTTTCGATGTTCTTTATCTCCCTCCTATCCATCCCATCGGTTATATCAATCGCAAGGGGAAAAACAACAGCCCTCAGGCCAGCGAAGGCGATGTAGGTAGCCCGTGGGCCATTGGATCTGTAGAGGGAGGACACAAAGCGGTTCATCCCAAGTTAGGGTCCTTAGAGGATTTGCAGAGGTTTATAAAAAAGGCTCAAGACTTGGGAATAGAAATAGCTATGGATCTAGCTTTCCAGTGTGCTCCTGATCATCCTTATACACAGGAGCATCCAGAATGGTTTCGCTGGCGACCAGATGGAACAATCCAGTATGCCGAAAACCCGCCTAAAAAATATGAAGACATAATTCCTTTTGACTTCCTCACTTCCCGATGGCCAGAATTGTGGACAGAGCTATACCAGGTGGTGCTCTTCTGGGTTAAGCAAGGGATACACATTTTCCGGGTAGATAACCCCCATACTAAGCCATTTTCTTTCTGGGAATGGCTGATAAAAGAAGTGAAAAAAGAATATCCGGAAGTCATTTTCTTGGCCGAAGCTTTTACTCGCCCCAAGGTGATGTATTATCTGGCCAAGTTAGGGTTCAGCCAATCTTATACTTATTTTGCCTGGCGGAACACTAAATGGGAAATCATCCAATATTTTACGGAGCTTTTCCAGAGCGAAGTGCGCGAGTATTTTCGCCCCATTCTATGGCCCAACACCCCTGACATTCTTACGGAGTATCTGCAAATGGGTGGCCCTCCTGCTTTCATGGTCAGATTAGTTCTAGCCGCTACCTTGGCAGGCAACTATGGTATCTACGGCCCTGCTTTCGAACTCTGTGAGTCCGCCCCCAAAGAACCTGGAAGTGAAGAATATTTAAATTCGGAAAAGTATGAAATAAAAACCTGGAATATTCACCGAGCTGGCAATTTGAGAGATTTCATTAGGCGAATAAACCGAATTCGCCAAGAGTGCCCAGCCTTGCAAAACGACTTGTCTTTACAATTCCATCCCACCGATAATGACCAACTTATTTGCTATAGTAAGCATACTGAAGATTTAAACGAAATTATCTTAATCGTAGTGAATTTAGATCCCCATCATAAGCATAGCGGTTGGTTGGAGATCCCCATTGAGCAATGGGGATTAGGAGTTTATCAGCCTTATCAGATGCACGATTTGATAAGTGGAGCACGTTATCTCTGGCAGGGTTCGCGGAATTATGTACAAATAGATCCCCATATTGTTCCTGCCCATATTTTCCGCATAAGACGCAAAGTAAGAACGGAAAGAGATTTTGATTATTATTTTTGAGGTTGAAAATGGCCAAAATTCCAAAGAAAGAAATTTTAGCATGGGAAGATGATCCTCTCTGGTTTAAAGATGCTTTGATTTATGAAATCCATGTCAAAGCCTTTAGCGATAGCGACGGCGACGGCATCGGAGATTTTCAAGGTCTAACCAGCAAACTCGATTACCTTCAAGATTTAGGGGTGAACACCCTATGGTTACTACCTTTTTACCCTTCTCCATTAAAGGACGATGGTTATGATATTTCCAACTACACGGAAATTCACCCGGCCTATGGCAAAATGAAAGATTTTCAAATTTTCCTCCGCGAGGCTCATCGTCGAGGGTTAAGAATAATTACGGAATTAGTCCTCAATCACACATCAGATCAACATTCCTGGTTTCAAAGAGCCCGGCGGGCTAAACCAAATAGTTCCTGGAGAAATTTTTATGTCTGGAGCGACGATCCTTTTCGGTATCCAGAGGCCCGGATAATTTTTCAGGATTTCGAATCTTCCAACTGGGCTTGGGATCCCTGGGCTAAAACTTATTATTGGCACCGCTTTTATGCCCATCAGCCGGACCTGAATTATGATAACCCCCAAGTTCGCAAAGCTATCATGCACGTCTTAGACTTTTGGCTGCACCAAGGCGTGGATGGCTTACGTTTAGACGCCGTGCCTTATCTATATGAACGGGAAGGTACGAACTGTGAAAATCTTCCGCAGACATTCCAATTCTTGCGAGATCTGCGCGCTCATGTGGATCAGCGTTTTCCTAACCGGATGTTGCTCGCGGAAGCCAACCAATGGCCAGAAGATGCTGTCGCCTACTTCGGCCAGGGCGATATCTGTCACATGGCTTTCCATTTTCCCCTTATGCCCAGATTATTCATGGCCCTCCATATGGAAGACCGTTTTCCCATCCTCGATATTCTTGAGCAAACTCCCTCTATTCCGGCTAATTGCCAGTGGGCCCTTTTTCTGCGCAATCACGATGAATTGACGCTAGAGATGGTGACGGACGAAGAACGAGACTATATGTATCGGGTCTACGCCCAAACCCCACAAATGCGTTTAAATTTGGGAATCCGCCGGCGCTTGGCTCCCCTCTTAGGTAATCATCGTCGGCGCATGGAACTAATGAATGGCCTGCTCTTCTCTTTGCCAGGAACTCCGATTATTTATTACGGCGACGAGCTGGGCATGGGTGACAATGTATATTTAGGTGATCGGAACGGGGTGCGTACTCCGATGCAATGGAGTGCCGATCGTAACGCTGGTTTTTCTAAGGCTAATCCCCAATGTCTTTATTTGCCCATAATCATCGACCCCGAGTATCACTATGAAATGATAAACGTGGAAGTACAGCAGAATAATCCTTATTCTTTTCTTTGGTGGATGAAGCGGCTAATTGCCTTAAGGAAAAGATTAAAAGTCTTAAGTCGGGGAAGTATAGAATTTCTTTCCCCGGAAAATCAAAAAGTTTTAGTCTTTTTGCGCCGCCTGGGGCAAGAAACCATCTTGGTCGTCGCTAATCTTTCCCGCTTCGTCCAATATTTAGAACTCGATCTTTCCGCTTTTAAAGGAATGGTCCCCGTAGAATTGTTTGGGCGAATAGATTTTCCGCGCATTGGAGACTTACCTTATTTTTTTACCTTAGGGCCGCATTCCTTTTATTGGTTTGCTCTGGAATCAAGAACCGAGATCGCTCCGGAAATAAAGCCCCTCGGCCATCCTGAGCGGCTTCCCGGGTTGTCAGTTACTGGCAGATGGGAAAGAATTCTCACCGGCAGGAATAAAATTTTTCTGGAAAGAGTTTTATCCAATTATGTGAGATCGGCTCGTTGGTTTGGGGGAAAAGCCCGAACCATCCGGGGGGTAGTGATCCAAGAAATCCTTCCTATAATGGATATGGAGTTCCCCGCTTTTCTGACCCTCTTGCGGGTAGAGTACATCCAGGGAGATGGGGAAGCTTACACCTTGCCTCTCATGTACGCTTCCGGAGAAGAGGCTCTTAAAATTCGGCAGGATCATCCCCAGGCCGTAATTGCTCAAGTGCAGTTCTTAGATCGAGAAGAAAAGGGTATCATTTTTGATGGAACCATTAGAGAAAGTTTTTCTGAAGCCTTATTGGTAGGTATGGCGCGTCATCGCCAGCGGAAAGGATTAAAGGGAGAATTAATAGCCACCCGCACCCACAGACTTGATCAGCTTCGAAAACCGGGAGAAGGGGCCAGACAATATATTCTTCTTAGGGGGGAACAGAGCAATACCTCGGTTATATGTGGAGAGCGGTTTATCCTAAAACTTTTTCGTCGTATCCAGCCTGGAATAAACCCGGAACTGGAAATCAGTCGTTTTCTTACCGGTAAGGAATTCACTTATACCCCCTCTTTAGCCGGGGCAATAGAATATTATCAGAAACGGGGAGAGCCAATAACTTTGGCTGTACTCCATGAATTTATTCCCAATAAAGGTGATGCCTGGAAGTTTACTCTGGATGTGCTTGCTAATTTTTTTGAACAAATTCCCGCCCAAAAAGAAAAAGTAATGGCTTCACCTTCGCCTCCTTTATCTACCTCCGATTCATTACCCCAAGAGGTACCTTCTTTGGCAGCAGAAATAATAGGACCTTATTTGGAATTAGTGCGTCTCTTGGGAAAGAGAACCGGTGAACTTCATCTTACCCTTGCTTCTGATTACACAATGCCGGCCTTCTCCCCCGAGCCTTTTTCCAAGCTTTACCAGCGCTCCCTATATCAATCCATGCGCAACCTTACCAGAAAGGTTTTACAAATTTTAAAAAATCGACTCAAAGATCTACCAGCAGAAACTATTTTAGGAGCCCAAAAAATTATCGAAGCGGAATCAAAAATTCTCCAGCGCTTTCAGGTCATCATCAATTTAAAGGTTACGGCCATGCGTATTCGGTGCCATGGAGATTACCACCTGGGCCAAGTGCTTTTTACGGGAAAGGATTTCGTGATCATTGATTTCGAAGGGGAACCTGCTCGCCCCCTGAGTGAAAGACGTCTAAAAAGATCTCCTCTGCGCGACGTGGCCGGAATGCTCCGTTCCTTCCACTACGCTGCCCAGGCAGCCCTAAAGAACCAGCAAGGAAAAGGGCTGATCCGCACTGAAGATTTGCCCTTTATGGAAAAAGCGGCAAATTATTGGAGCTCATGGGTCTGTGCTGCTTTCTTGCAAACCTATATGCAGGTCGTAAGCCAAGGATCATTTCTCCCCCGGGATCAAAAGGAATTTCAGATTCTCTTAGACCTTTTCTTACTGGAGAAAGCCATTTATGAATTAGGTTATGAATTGAATAATCGGCCCGACTGGGTGATCATTCCCCTGAAAGGTATTTCCCATCTACTTGAAGATCAAGATTTATCCACCAAGGAAGAATCGGCAAGAAGATGAGGAAATTTAGGCCGGCTTACTAAGAAATCCATTTGGGAGGAGAGGAATAAAGGGCATGAAAAATCAAAATAGGAATGCAGTTTTATATGAAAATTCCCTTTTGACAGCCGAGGATCTCTATCTTTTCAATGAAGGAAACCATTTTCGTCTCTACGAAAAATTGGGTGCTCATCCGGTGAATTTTTCTGGAAAAGAGGGAACTTACTTTGCCCTCTGGGCCCCTAACGCTGAACACGTCTCGGTCATGGGCGATTTTAACGGGTGGAATAAGAATACCCACCCCCTTCGTCCTCGGGGACAATCTGGAATCTGGGAAGGCTTTATACCCGGCATATCCCAAGGAGCCGCCTATAAATACCACATCCGCTCTCGGTATAATAATTATCAAGTAGACAAAGCAGATCCTTTTGCTTTTTATAACGAAACTCCGCCTCAGAATGCTTCAATAGTATGGACTTTGGAGTACGTATGGAATGATCGGGAGTGGATAAAAAAAAGAAATCTCTATAACCGTTGCCAGGCCCCCATCTCTATTTATGAAGTTCATCTTGGTTCCTGGATGAGGGTTCCCGAAGAAGACCATCGCCCCCTTACTTACCGCGAAATAGCGCCTAAATTAAGTGCCTATATAAAGGAAATGGGCTTTACTCACGTGGAATTCCTGCCGGTTATGGAACATCCTTTTTATGGCTCCTGGGGATACCAAATCTCCGGGTATTTTGCGCCCACAAGTAGATACGGAACTCCCCAAGACTTCATGTTTCTAATCGACCATCTCCATCAGAAAGGAATCGGAGTTATCCTAGATTGGGTTCCCTCCCATTTTCCCAACGATGAACATGGTTTGGGTTTCTTCGACGGGACCCATTTATATGAACATATGGACCCCCGTTTAGGGATTCATCCAGATTGGAACACTTTTATCTTTAATTATGGCCGAAACGAGGTCAGGAGTTTCCTCTTGAGCAGTGCTCTTTTCTGGCTGGACGTGTATCACGCGGATGGTTTAAGAGTAGATGCGGTAGCCTCCATGCTCTATCTTGATTATTCTCGGAAAGAAGGAGAATGGGTTCCTAATCAATATGGAGGACGGGAAAATCTGGCGGCCATTTATTTCCTCCGCCGCTTCAATGAAGAAGTTTACAAGAATTTTCCGGATGGGCAAACTATTGCCGAAGAATCTACGGCCTGGCCAATGGTTTCCAGGCCCACATATGTGGGCGGCCTGGGCTTTGGCATGAAGTGGGATATGGGCTGGATGCATGATACCTTACGGTATATGGCCAAAGACCCCATCCATAGAAAGTATCACCATAACTTGCTCACTTTTCGCCTCCTTTATGCTTTTCATGAAAATTTCATTCTCCCCCTCTCTCATGATGAAGTAGTTCATGGCAAGGGTTCTCTCCTGGCCAAGATGTCCGGAGATGAATGGCAGAAGTTTGCCAACCTCCGTCTTCTTTTTGGCTACATGTACACGCAACCTGGGAAGAAACTTCTTTTTATGGGCAGTGAATTCGGCCAGTGGCGAGAATGGCATCATGAAGAGAGTCTGGATTGGCATCTCCTCCAATATTTTCCACATTCCGGCCTTAATCAATGGGTAAAAGACTTGAACAGATTATATCGTTATGAACCTGCTCTGTACGAACTCGATTTTGAACCTGCTGGTTTTGAATGGATTGACTGCCAGGATAGTGACCAAAGTGTTTTAAGTTATTTACGCCGTGGGTCTGCCCCTGAGGAAATACTCCTTATAGTACTCAACTTTACCCCTGTGCCACGGTTTAATTACCAAGTGGGCGTTCCTCATCTCGGTTTTTGGGAAGAAATTTTGAATAGCGATGCTCAGATTTATGGGGGTAGCGGTTTTGGAAATTTAGGAGGAGTGGATGCCGCACCTATTCCATGTCACGGACGTCCTTACCTGCTCAACCTGACCTTACCCCCTTTATCAATATCTATTTTTAAAAACCGAGGCAAATAATGCGCAGACTTTTAAATCATATAGGAACCCAATACTTGCCTGATGGGTCTTGTTCTTTTAGGGTATGGGCTCCTTTACTTTCCCAGGTAGAAGTACATCTTCTTTCACCCCGAGAGAACCTTCTGCCCATGATTAAAGAAGGAGAATATCATTATTCCTTAATACCAGAAATTGCCCCTGGAACTCTTTATTATTATCGCCTGCCAGGAAATATAGAAAGACCTGATCCAGCATCCCGTTTTCAACCCCAAGGGGTTCACGGACCTTCGCAGGTTATGGACCTTAATTTTTCTTGGGAAGACAAAGATTGGAGTGGTATCCCCCTCTGCGAATATATAATCTATGAAATCCATGTGGGCACTTTTACTAAAAAAGGTACTTTCGACGCCATCATCCCCCATCTCCACCGACTTAAAGATCTTGGGATTACGGCAATTGAACTTATGCCCGTCGCCCAATTTCCCGGAACCCGCAACTGGGGGTACGACGGAGTCTATCCTTTTGCCGTGCAAGATTCTTATGGGGGGCCCCTGGAATTAAAAAAATTGGTCAATGCTTGCCACCAGCTCGGATTGGCCATAATTCTGGATGTAGTCTATAATCATCTTGGCCCAGAAGGAAACTATTTCCGCGACTTTGCTCCTTATTTTACCGATCGGTATCAGACGCCGTGGGGTGAAGCTCTAAACTTCGATGGTCCTTATAGCGACGGTGTGCGTGCCTTCTTCTTGGCCAATGCTCTATACTGGATCAGGGAATTCCATATCGATGCTTTAAGGCTCGATGCCTTGCATGCTCTTTATGACTTTTCCTCCCGACCTTTCCTGCAAGAATTAGCGGATTTAGTGGAAAAAGAAAGAGAAAAAGAAAAAAGAAAAATTTATCTATTCGGCGAATGTGATCTTAACGATCGCAGATTAGTCCAAAAAAAGGAAGTAGGTGGATACGGCTTGGATGCCCTTTGGAACGATGACTTTCATCATGCTTTGCACACGCTCCTCACGGGGGAACAGAGAGGGTACTACCAGGATTTTGGAGAGATTGCCCACTTGGCTAAATCGTTTACTGATGGATTTGTCTATACAGGACAATACTCTTCTTTTCGCCGTCGACGCCAAGGATCTTACTCGCGTGATATACCTGCTTGGCGCATGGTGGTATTTAGCCAGAATCATGATCAAATAGGTAACCGGCCTTTTGGAGATCGCCTTAGCCATTTGGTCACTTTTGATCAGTTAAAATTGGCCGCGGCTGTAGTTCTATTATCTCCTTTTATCCCTTTAATTTTTATGGGTGAGGAATACGGGGAGACTTCTCCTTTCTTATATTTTATCAGCCATTCAGATCCGGATTTAGTGGCCAATGTTAAAAGAGGGCGGCAAAAAGAGTTTGCTGATTTTTATAAGGGAGCAGAAATCCCCGATCCTTCTCTAACCGAGACCTTCCAAAAGTGCTGGCTCAATCATCAGCTGCGTCTTCAGAACCCCCATAAGGTTTTATGGCGTTTTTATCAGGAACTAATTCGATGGCGGAGAACTCTTCCTCCTTTAAAAAACTTAAGTAAAGAAAATTTGCAGACGACCATATGGGCGACCGAAAAAATTTTATTTTTGCGGCGCTGGATAGATAAGGATGAAGCTTGTGTTATTTTTAATTTGGCCTCAGTGCAAGTAGAGGTCAGCTTACCTATACCTCCAGGAGAATGGGAAAAAAAACTTGACTCAGCAGAAAAAATATGGCACGGAAAGGGCAGCTCTGTTCCGCAACTTTTATTATCATCAGGTAGAATTTTGTTGCCCTTAAAGGCTTACGAAACCATTCTCTTTATGCGTCGAGGGGAAGATTAAATGGATAAATATATTTGCCTTCATGTTCATTTTTATCAACCTCCCCGGGAAAACCCCTGGTTGGAAGCTATAGAATTGCAAGACTCTGCCTACCCCTTCCATGATTGGAACGAAAGGATTACCAGAGAATGCTATGCCCCTAATGCGGCTGCCCGTTTGGTTGACGGAGAAGGACGGATAATGCGGATTGTTAATAACTATGCCAAAATCAGTTTTACTTTTGGCCCAATCTTAATGGCTTGGCTGGCCCAAAATTCCCCGCAAGTTTACCAGGCCATCCTGAATGCCGATAAGGAAAGTCAAAATAATTTTTCCGGGCACGGCTCGGCTCTAGCCCAACCCTATGTCCATATGATCTTGCCTCTAGCTAACTGGCGAGATAAATATACGCAAGTTTATTGGGGCGTCAAAGATTTTGAATTCCGTTTCAGTCGCAAGCCCGAAGGCTTCTGGCTTCCAGAAACAGCCGTCGATTTGGAGACTTTAGACATCTTAGCGCTCTTAGGCATCCGATTTACGATCCTTTCTCCTCACCAAGCTCAGATGGTGCGTTCTCTTCGCGGACGCACCTGGCATGACGTTAGTGGAGGAAGAATAGATCCCTCGCAGGCTTACATTCTCCGTTTACCCTCGGGCCAGAAGATAGACCTTTTTTTCTATGATGGACCAATCTCCAGTGCCGTGGCTTTTGAAGGTTTGTTGAACAACGGAGAAAACTTTGCCCGCAGGTTAATGGATGCTTTTGACGATCGCCGTCCTGGAGCTCAGCTCGGCCATATTGCCACCGATGGTGAAACTTATGGCCACCACCACCACCGCGGAGAAATGGCTTTAGCTTATGCCCTCAACTTTATCGAGGCTAACCAATTGGCCCAGATTACTAATTACGCGGAGTTTCTGGAAAAACATCCTCCTCGCCAGGAGGTGAAAATTTTTGAAAACTCCTCCTGGAGCTGTGGTCATGGAGTGGAAAGGTGGAAGAATGACTGCGGCTGTAATAGCGGGATGCATCCAGGCTGGAAGCAGGCCTGGCGAGCTCCCTTGCGCCAGGCTTTTGATTGGCTAAGGGATAATTTGACTCAACCATATGTAGAGAAAGCAAGGCAATTCTTAAATGACCCCTGGGAAGCTCGGGATGAATATATAAACATAATCTTGGATCGATCTCCCCAAAATATTGAGAGTTATTTCAAGCATCAAGCTCGCCCACCCTTATCTGCCGCCGATCAGATAACAGTTTTAAAACTTTTAGAAATGCAACGCCATTTACAACTTATGTACACAAGCTGTGGATGGTTCTTCGATGAACTTTCCGGTTTAGAAACTGTCCAGGTAATTCAATACGCGGGACGGGCTTTGCAATTATCTACAGAGGTCTTCGGTGATTCGTGGGAAAATCAGTTTTTAGAACTTCTGGCCCAAGCTAAAAGCAATTTGCCCGAACATAAAGATGGCCGTCATATTTATGAAAAATGGGTCAAACCAGCTATGATTGACCTAAAAAAAGTGGCGGCTCATTACGCTATCCGTTCAATCTTTGAACCTTACGCTCCTCGGGAACGGATCTATTGCTTTCAAATTGAGCGTGAAGATTACCAAGCTATCGAATCGGGCAAATTCAAATTGGCCATAGGGCGCGCTCGCCTATTCTCAGAGATCACCTGCGAAACCCAACTTTTGACCTTTGGCGTTCTCCATTTGGGTGACCATAATCTGCGAGGAGGAGTAAGAGAATTCCAAGGAGATCAGGCCTATCAAGATTTATTGCAGGAACTTATAACTTTCTTTAACCAAGGCGATATTCCTGAAGTAATCCTAACTTTAAAAAGAGGTTTCGGTGAAGATGTTTACTCTCTAAAATCTCTCTTCCGCGATGAACAAAGAAAGCTTTTGGCCATCATTCTCAATTCTACTCTAAAGGCTATAGAAGCTGTCTACCAACAACTTTATGAGCAACATATCTCTTTAATGCGCTTCCTTGCCGAATTAAAAGTTCCTCAGCCCAATATTTTGCGTATTGCCGCTGAGATAGCGCTAAATGCCTCCCTCCGTCAAATATTGGAGGCTGAAAGTCTGTATCCTGAGGCATTCCATAATTTAGTCGCCGAAATAAAAAACTTAGGCTTGACCATTGACCATTTCGCTTTGAGTCAGATAATGGAAGAGAAAATTAAAAAATTTACCGCTATTTTTAAAGGCCAACCCCAAGAGACAGAATATTTGATTGCACTTGGGGAACAAATTCGCTTGGCCAAATCTCTTCCTTTTGAGGTAGATGTTTGGGAATTGCAAAATATTTATTATGAGATGAAAAAATCTACTCTCGTTTAATTGAAAATGCGGTCCGCCAATGGCGAGGGCCAAGCCCAAAATTGGTTAAGTTTGTTTTATAAACTAGGAGAAGAGCTTAATTTTGCTCCCCCGGAATCAAAATAAACTTGCTCATGCCATTGGAACAAAATGGACTTTATCATTTAGGCCTTGTTATGAATGAAACCTGAGCCGGATAAACTTTTTGAAAAATTTCCATAACAAATAAGCAAGTCTTCAGGGTTTATCTAATATCTCTTTTGAAAAACATAAGTTCTTATAAAATAAAATGGATTTAATGATCATCAATTTTCTAAAAGAAATTCAAGAAAAGATCCAACTACCCCGGGCTACTTATCGGCTGCAATTGGGATCAAACTGTAGTTTTTCCCAAGCAGCGGAGCTCGTTCCCTATTTAAATGAATTGGGCATTAGCCATGTCTATATATCCCCGATTTTCTTGCCCTGTTCCCCGGGAAGCCATGGTTACGATGTCTGTGATCATAATCAGCTCAATCCGGCTCTGGGCAGTGCTGAAGACTTTGAAAATTTCATCAGCACTTTGACTGCGCAAGGAATGGGGCTTATTTTGGATATGGTTCCCAACCACATGGGCATTGGCGGAGAGAGGAATATTTGGTGGATGGATGTGCTGGAAAATGGCCCCAGTTCACCCTACGCCAGCTACTTCGATATTGATTGGCACCCTGTGAAACCCGAATTGGAAAATAAGGTCCTCCTGCCCATCTTGGAAGATTTATACGGAAAAGTCTTAGAAAGCGGCAAATTTCGCCTCGCTTTCGAAGATGGAGCTTTCTTTATTTATTATTACGAACATAAATTACCAGTTGCTCCCCGCTCCTATTGTTTAATTTTAAACCAAGTATTAGCTGCTTTAACCAACGACTTAGCTGTGGATAGCGAAGATCTATTGGAACTGCAATCTATTCTCACTGCTTTAAATTATCTCCCATCCCGTACGGAAACTAGCTCCGCCAAGATTGCGGAGCGCATGCGGGAAAAAGAAGTTATTAAAAAGCGCCTAACCTCTCTTTATCAAAAAAGCCCTGCTTTCCGTGTCCATCTTGATAAGACGGTAGATTCTTATAACGGCCAAATCGGTGATCCGCAGAGTTTTGCCAAAATGGACGACTTGCTCAAAGAACAAGCCTACCGTCCCTGTTTTTGGAGAGTAGCGGCCGATGAGATTAATTACCGACGTTTTTTTGATATCAACCACCTCGCCGCCATCCGTATGGAACTGCCCGAGGTCTTCCAAGCCACTCATCAGTTGCTCTTGCGTTTGTTAACCGAGGGCAAAGCCACTGGCTTACGCATCGATCATCTAGATGGCCTTTGGCATCCAGCTTATTATTTAGCAAATTTGCAAAAATACTATCTTCTCTTTACCCTTTCCCGTCGCCTGGAATCATTTCCTGATTTTTCTTTAGAAAAGATAGAAGGAATAATAGAGGATTGGTTGACCAATTTTAAAAACCAGCCGGGCCCAGTTATCTGGCCCCTCTATATAGTAATTGAAAAAATTCTTAACGCCGGCGAAAAACTACCCCACTCTTGGCCGATCCAGGGAACAACTGGATATGATTTTTTGAATAGCCTTAACGGCCTGTTCGTAGACATGGAAAATGAAAAAACTTTCGACCATATTTATACTCACTTTATCGGCCAGCAAATTGACCTGGCCAATCTAATCAACGCCAGCAAAAAAATGATCATGCTGATTTCTTTAGCCAGTGAAGTCGCCTCTTTAAGCCATCAGCTGGAACGGCTTTCTGAAAAGAATCGTTGGTACCGGGATTTCACTCTAAATAGCTTAACTTTTGCCTTGCGGGAAGTTATCGCCTGTCTCCCTGTCTACCGCACTTATCTTACGGGACCAGATGCGGTTTCAGAGAGAGATGTCGCTTACATAACAGGGGCAGTAGAAGAAGCCAAAAGACGCAATCCCCGCACGGCGGAGGCTATCTTTGATTTTATCGGTGATACTCTTCTCCTACGTAATCTGGCCAATTTCGCGCCAGAAGACTGGCCTAAAGTACTAAACTTCGTCATGCGTTTTCAACAGATCACTGGACCAGTTATGGCCAAAGGCTTGGAAGACACAGCCTTTTACGTTTATAATCGCTTAATTTCTCTTAATGAGGTGGGCGGGCATCCCGGGAAATTCGGTCTTTCCTTGGAAGAATTTCACCAGCAAAATAGAGAAAGGCTCCAAAATTGGCCTTTCTCCCTTCTGGCTACATCAACCCACGATACCAAAAGAAGTGAGGATGTACGGGCCCGCATTAATATTTTATCGGAGATGCCGGTGGAATGGAGGCGAGCCGTATATCGGTGGCGGAGGTGGAATGCCTCCCAGAAAACTTTAGTAGACGGTCAACTGGCTCCTGATCTTAATGATGAATACCATCTCTACCAGACCTTAGTGGGAGCCTGGCCTTTAGCAGATAAAGATGAAGAATTTCTTAAGAGCACAGAATTTGAACAGTGGCGAGAACGAGTAATATCTTACCTGCATAAAGCTACTCTGGAAGCTAAAGTGCACACCAGTTGGTTTAACCCTAACCGCGAATATGAAGAGGCTGTGAAAAACTTCATTGGCCGCATTCTTGAAATAGGGAAAAAGAATAAGTTTCTCAATGACCTACGTTCTTTCCAAAGGCGAGTTTCTTATTTCGGGCTTTGGAACAGTCTCACTCAAGTAGTCCTGAAGCTAACCTGCCCTGGAGTTCCAGATTTTTATCAGGGTACTGAGCTTTGGGATTTTAGTCTGGTGGATCCTGATAACCGCCGACCGGTCGACTATCAAAAAAGAAAAGCCTTTCTTACCGAATTTAAGATGAACTTAAATAAATCAGGTAATCATCTTCTCCCTCTGGTTCATGAACTCCTGCAGTCTCCCGTCGATGGTCGAATTAAACTTTGGACGATATATTCTTTATTAAATTATCGCCGGCAAAAGCCAGCTCTGTTCGGGCAAGGAGAATATTTTCCCCTTTTAGTCCAAGGGGAGAAGAAAGACCATGTCGTGGCTTTTGGACGCAGCTTAGGTGACTCTTTAGTATTAGTAGTTACTCCTCGTTTGGTAGTCAAACTTACGGGGGGAATTGAAAAACCGCCTTTAGGCCTGGAGGTATGGAAAGATACCCGGATTTATTTGTCCCTAAAAGAAGGCTCTGGCGCTTTTACTAATTTATTTACCGGGGAGATTATGGAGATAAAGGCCGCGGCAAATGATGGCCAGCCGCAACTATCTCTGGCCTCTATTCTGAAAAATTTCCCGGTAGCTGTGCTGGAAAGATTTGCACCTAAATGCTAAGATAAATATTATGGCTACCCCTAAAGGACAAAGAAAAAAAATAGCCCTGAATCATTTTCACTTTGTAGGTTGTTGGGAATTGCGCGAGATGCTCGGGCGCAGTGCCCGCGATGAAGAACAATTAATGGAAGCTATTGAGGAAGTTCCTTTGGACTCTATTTACTATCATACCCAAAGCTATTTTCTGCGGCATAAATACATTTCCGGACCCTACCCCAATGATTTTGCTACTTGGGCAGCCATCCAAGTACGGGATCGCGTATTAGGTGAAAAACTGGGCATTTTAGATCCCTATGATTTCGAAAATTTAGAATCCTTGCGCAGCGAGATTGTCTCCATCATCGAAGAGCACCTTTCCCAACTAACCTTCGTTCCTCGTGTTACTTATGGAGAGCCATTCTATTTCATGCAATCACGGATCATAGCGGTTCCAACTGGATGGCAAGCCCGTACCCTCACGGAATTTCGAGAAGCTCTAGCCACCGTAGATATTAGTGCCATATATTACCACATCTTTGAAGCCCGAATACGTCTGGGTAAAAAACAGGATGACTTCAGCCGCTGGCTGGAAGAACAACTGCATCTGCCGGACCTGGCTGCTAAAATGGCTAATATTGATTTTTATATGACGAGCTTAGAGACCATTCGCCATCGCCTTATTAAACTCTGCGATGAGGTCTTGGAAAGTTTCCCATGAGTCATTTAGAAGACTACCGAGAAGTTGCCCCCAAGGGCACTATAGATTTTTTGCTGAACCTGGCCAAGAATGTGGAGGGCAAAAAGATCCTGCATATCAATTCTACGCGCCTGGGTGGAGGCGTAGCAGAGATTTTGCGGAGTCTCCTCCCCCTTATGCAGGATGTAGGGCTTGAAGCCCAATGGGAAGTAATCTCGGGCAACGAAGAATTTTTTGCCACGACCAAAGCTTTTCATAATGCCTTACAGGGACAGGAACAACGTTTTACACCCAGCATGTTACGTACTTACCAGGAAGTAAATAGAGAAAATGCCCAACGCCTTCCGCTCCAGGCTGACTATGTCATTATCCATGATCCCCAGCCTGCTCCCTTAATAGATTATCGCCCACCAGAGGGAAAATGGATCTGGCGGTGTCATATTGATATCTCCCGCCCGCAATGGAAAATTTGGCGATTTCTCCGGCAATACGTAATGAAATATGACGGGGCTATCTTCTCTCTCCCTAAATTCTCCCAACGCCTGCCCATCCCCCAATTTCTAATCTACCCCTCCATTGACCCTTTGAGTGAGAAGAACCGAGAGCTCTCTGCGCGAGAACAAGAGCAGATTTTGCGCCGGTTGAATATTCCCTTAGATAAACCTATTTTGCTCCAGGTCTCGCGCTTTGACCGCTTCAAAGATCCTTTGGGCGTGATCCAGGCTTACCGCTTGCTCAAAAAGCACCATGATGTAATTCTTGTTTTAGCAGGTGGAGGAGCAACTGACGACCCAGAAGGAGAAACTGTATTAGCTGAGGTGCGGGAGGCGGCCCAACAGGATCCAGATATTCATATTTTATTGCTCCCTCCTGATGCTAATTTAGAGATCAATGCCCTGCAGCGAGCAGCTACTATCGTTCTACAAAAATCACTCCGGGAGGGATTCGGCTTAACCGTGGCTGAAGCTATGTGGAAAGGGAAACCAGTTATCGGCGGGTTTACTGGAGGAATTACAGTCCAACTGGTATATGGAGTGACTGGCTTTACCGTTAACTGTGTGGAAGGGGCTGCTTTCCGCATGCATTATCTCCTTGATAATCCTGAAATTATGACTAAAATGGGGGATGATGCTAAAGAATTCGTGCGCCGTAATTTTTTGATTACGCGCCATTTAGGTGATTACTTAGCCTTACTAAATTTTTTAAGACATTAAATTTCTTAAACTTTACTTATTTAGCGACAGGAATTAATTAGGGAGGTTATCAAGATGGAAACGAAATTTATAGAAGTAATCGTTCTCCTCGTCTTTTTAGTGATCTTCGCTGCTCAGAATGCTCAACCTTTGACGATAAAGTTCCTTTTTTGGGAGACTAATACTTCTGCTGTTCTCTCTATATTTATAAGCTTTATTGTGGGCTTCTTAATCGGGTGGATCATTGGTTTAACCAAGCCAGAAAAAAGATAATCTAAGTGGAGGTCTACTATGACCCATTTTTTTGGCTATCCTCTTCCCCTCCCTCCTTGGTTGACTCTGCCAATTTTTTTAATTAGCTGGATCTTTTTAAGTTACTACCTCTCTCGCATCTTTGATAAATATGTGCACTTATGGACCTCTAAAACTAAAACCCGTCTTGATAAACTGTTAATGGAAGCTCTGCATGGGCCTTTATTTATTCTTTTGCTGCTAATTGGGGCGCATATTGCTTTGAGCGCATTAGAATTAACGGCCAAAATGGCCCGCTTCGCTTCCCTGGGTGTTTCTTTAGCTACAGCTTTCATTTTAATATTTGCCGCTGTTAAATTCTACAATGGCCTCCTTATAGAATATGGCCAACGTTATGGACCTATCAAGCCTTCTTTAGGTATCTTAAATCTGCTTGGCAAAGGCTTGATTATCCTTATCGGTCTTTTGATCACCATGGAAAGCTTAAGTATCTCTATTACCCCCCTCTTGACGACCTTAGGGATTGGGGGGTTAGCCGTAGCTTTGGCTTTCCGGGATACCTTAAGCAATTTCTTTGCTGGGCTTTATATTCTAGCGGACCAGCCTATTCGCGTTGGGGACTATATTAAAATAGAAGGAGGACCGGAAGGTTATGTAGAGAGCGTTGGCTGGCGGTCCACCCGCATCCGTACTCTCCCTAATAACATAGTGGTCATTCCCAATTCCAAGTTATCAGAGTCAATCATTACCAACTATTTTTTCCCTGAAAAAAGGATGTCTTTACTTCTTCCCGTGAGTGTCAGTTATGAAAGCGATCCGCGCCGCGTGGAGGAGATTCTCATGGAAGAGGCTAAAAAGGCAGCTGCCGAAGTTGAGGGTCTCTTGGAAGAACCAGCTCCCTTCGTCCGTTTTATTCCGGGATTTGGCGATTCTTCCTTAAACTTCACCCTCATCTGTCAGGTACGTGAATTTGTTGATCAGTATTTAGTTCAGCATGAATTGCGCCACCGCATCTTTGCCCGGTTCCAAAAAGAAGGAATTGAAATTCCCTTTCCCCAACGGACTGTGCATCTGCGTTATGACAAATCAACTTAAGCAATGTTACTTAGGAGCAAGTTATGCTATAATTAATTAGTTTTTCTTACCCCTTAAAGTTTAACCTTCCGTTTTCAAAAAAGGAGCTGGCCATGGAAAAAATAATGTGTGTAGATGACGATCTCAGTCTCCTGCGTCTTTATCAGGAAGAGTTAACTGAAGAAGGTTATAAAGTTATCTTAGCCCGCGACGGAAAAGAGGCCATGGTTAAATTTGCAAAAGAAAATCCTGATTTGGTGATCATGGATATCCGCATGCCTAACATGGACGGTATCGAAGCTCTTACAGCAATGTTAGGTAAAAATCGCCAAATACCTGTAATCTTAAATACCGCTTACCCCCAGTATAGAGAAAATTTCATGACCTGGGGTGCTGAAGCTTATATCATTAAATCTTCGGACTTGAGCGAATTAAAAAACACTATTAAAGAGGTATTAGCTAGACGTAAGAAACCCAAGAAATCTTGAATGGCCGGAGGGATTCTTGGCGGAAAAGATTCTGAGTATGGTTTTAGCGGGCGGAAAAGGGGAAAGATTGTATCCCCTAACCCAGGACCGCGCTAAACCGGCTGTTCCTTTTGCAGGTATTTACCGCATAATTGACTTTACGCTCAGCAATTGCCTCAACTCCGGAATTCGGCGGATAAATCTGCTGACTCAATATAAGTCCCATTCCTTAAATCGACATATCATGCAGGGCTGGAATATCTTCAACCCGGAATTAGATGAGTTTATAAATTTAATCCCCGCCCAGCAACGCGTAGGAGAAGATTGGTATTTGGGTACTGCTGATGCTATTTATCAAAATATTTATGTCTTGCAGATAGATCGTCCAGACTTGGTGCTCATTCTCTCTGGTGATCATATTTACAAGATGAACTATATGGAGATGATTACCTACCACAAGAAAAATAAAGCGGACCTTACCGTAGCCGTCATTGAAATGGACAAGAAGTTTTCCCACCATCTGGGCGTTTTGGAAGTAGATGAAGAATTTCGCATCATTGGCTTTGAAGAAAAACCGGCTCATCCGAAGACTATTCCTGGTTATCCCGACTTGATCCTAGCCAATATGGGAGTCTATGTATTCAACACCGAGGTCTTAGTGCGCCGCGTAATTGAAGATGCCAAAAATCCTGACTCCCAACACGACTTTGGGAGAAATGTCATCCCGGCTATGATTCATCAAGACCGGGTCTATGCCTACAGTTTCCGGGATGAGAATAAAAAAGTAGCAAAATATTGGCGGGATATCGGCACCATTGATGCTTACTATGAAGCCAGTATGGATTTAATTGCCATAGATCCGCAATTCAATATTTATGACCAAGATTGGCCTATCCGTACTTTCCATCCACCCGTTCCGCCGGCAAAGACCGTCTTTTACGAAGAACATCCGGGCGGGCGGGTCGGAGGCGTGTATAGTTCCCTTGTCAGCCATGGATGTATAATTAGTGGGGGAAAAGTTTTTCATTCTATTTTATCTCCCTGGGTTCGCGTGCACAGTTATGCTGAAGTGCGCGATTCTATTCTCATGGAGGGAGTGGAAGTAGGACGTTATGCCCGTTTAAATAGGGTCATTGTGGATAAGAGAGTAAAAATTCCTGAAGGCTATCACATCGGCTTTGATTTAAAAGAAGATGCCCACAAATTTACCGTTACTGAATCAGGAATTGTCGTCATTCCCAAAGGAACTTTCCTGGCCTGATTATCAATCTTTTCTTTAAAAATTAATCCTTCTTCTCTACTTCCTTCACCCCTTCGGCAAGAGGGGTCTTTTTCTTTATTTCGGGTGGCAAAACTAAATGGACAACTTGCCCCGATTTTCCCAAGCGCCCCTGCTGAATACCATTAAAGGTTACCTCCACCCCTCCAGCATTCCCTATGGTAACTTTAAACTGCCTTCGGGCGGTCCAGGTAGCTATCTCTTGGGGCTGCAAGAGAGCTTCTACTTCCTTGCCCTCATCAGCTTTAATCTGCAGCCAACATTTCTCTATCGCTCTTACCTTCAGCACATGCCGTCTTTCCTTTATTTTCTCCTTTATTTTCTCCTTGGGCACCGCAGGGGGAGTTTTTTCCAGAACATCCGCAATAACTGTTATAGGAGGCTCGGCTGGAGGCGGTTCTATTTTCTTTTCTTCTGCTGGAGTAACTTGCGGAGGAGGAGCTTCTTCAACTGCCGTCGAAGCTTTTGTTTCAGTTTCCGGAACAAATATATCTGTTTTATCTGCTGGTGGAGGTGGAATTGGTGGACTGGGAGAAGAAGGAAGAATACTGGGCGAAGGAGTGGCGGATGGAGGAGGGGGAGGAGTGCTGGATAAATAGTAAAATAGAATCCCCCCTAAAACTATTAATAAAATGGGCCCCAGTATTTTGACTACCCGAGGGATTTTCTTTTCGCCCTCGGCTTTTTTGCTGGGCAAAGATGAATACACGCCCTTGGTTTCCCTCTCATATATTTCCATGATCTTTTGCTCATCTAAACCCACCTGGTGAGCGTAAGCGCGCAAGAAGCCGCGGACGAAAACGGGTGGCGGAAGAAGCTGTAATTCATCCTTTTCCAGGGCTTCTAAATTTCTCAAGGTTATCTTAGTAGCTCGAGCAATAGCTTCTAATGAGATATTCTTTTTTTCCCTTGCAGTACGCAGGTAGGTCCCCAGGGTAATATTTTCTTCTTTCATGAATCTTTTCCCTTATTTTTGCTCGATCCTAATTTTTGTTCCAACCATTTTAAACTTTTTTTTATATCCAAAGAAGGTGAAGCTGCCCGCCAATAATAAAAATCGCCGACTTTTTCCACTTCTACTTTTTGGCCAATCTTTAAATCCTTTTCTTGGCCGCGGGCTATAATTCTCTTACCATTTTTAAGGCGCACAAATCCCAAAGTGAGGGGGGCAGAAACTCCTTCCGGAGTAGTGTATAAGATAGTAAAGGTCTCTAAAATTCCTTCCTTTTCATCCTCCGCAGAAGCAGAAGCTTGCCTACCCGCTGATTTATTCTCGGTTAAAGGAGAGATCAAAAAAGAGGGTCTCCAATAGACGGGAATCGCCCGGTAAAAATCTGAACGCTCCAGGATGGTTACTAAATTATTGTTGGCTAAGCCGCCAATATTTTGCGTTAAACCAATACGTGCCCCAGCGACTTGCCGCCCCGGTTCCACTGCTCCCTTCAGCTGCCAATATACTTCAACAATCTGGGCCAGTCCAGAGGCGCCCACCGGATGACCTCGGGCTTTTAATCCCCCTGAAGGATTAATAGGCAACTTTCCTTTAAGAGTAGTCAAGCCTTCTTCTACAGCTCGCCAGGCCTGTTTGGGGGGAAAGAATCCCAGATCTTCTAAACCAATAATTTCAAAAGTGGTGAAGGCGTCATGAATCTCCGCTAAAGAAACATCTTTCGGCTCGATTTTGGCCATTTGGTAGGCTTGCTGGGCAGCCAATTGGGTGGAACGAAAAGAGGTCAACGAATTTCGGTGGCGCACGGCCATAGTGTCTGTAGCATGGCCTAATCCGGATACGCGGACCAACTTCTTATCCGCCGTGAGGACTACAGCCACAGCCCCATCCGTAATGGGAGCGCAATCATAAGTGCGCAAAGGATAAGAGACCCACTTGGAATCGAAATAATCTGTCTCCTTAATTATTTTTCGAAATTGGGCGAAAGGATTTAGGAAGCCATGGTAATGATTCTTTATGGCCACTTTACTGAGGATGGCTTGCATTTTCTCAGGGGAAAGTTTGGCTTCGTACTGATACCTTTGGGTGATCATCGCTGCCAGCGCAGGCATAGTTGCTCCATATTTTCTCTCTTGGGGATCAATTACTTCGGCTAAAATCTTGGTCGTGCGGGCGGTAGGTAAATGCGTCATCTTTTCCCCAGCAACCACTAATACATTCTTGTGGTAACCCGAAGCGATAGAATAGAAAGCAGACTCAAAGACTGCGGATCCGGTTGAGGAAGCGGTTTCAATCCGGGAAGAAGGAAGGCCGGCCAACCCGAACCGATCCGCCATCATTGCGGCTATATTACTATCCCCAGTAAACTCTTCCGCATTCATTACCCCAATAAAGATGTAATCAATAGCAGCCACCTGAGCTTCTAATATGGCCTTAGAAGCTGCTTCCATCATTAGCTCAGGCAAAGATAAATTGCTCTTGCCGAATTTGGTCATACCGGCGCCGGCAATATAGACTTCTCCCGCCATATCTTTAGCTTCTATTGAAGAAAGGTTTGTGTTTTTCCCTTCACCCTTTCCTTCTCCCCGTTGTACATCTTCTTCTCCTGCCGATGCTTCCTCATTCATGCCCTCTCGCCTAATTACGACACAGCCTTGATGGGGAAAGGTGGGGGATGAAGGGTTTTCATTGATTAAATTATACAGAATCGCCGATCTTTTGTCGAGAAGAAGGAAACGCGCACCCATTACTATATTCTTATTCTCTCTTCCCTGAGTCTCTTTTAAGATTAGAATAAAGTGAGTCGAAAACTATTACCCTCCTAAACCTTTCAAAAATAATAATGCTTTTTAGATATTAATTGCCCCACCCTTATAAATAGACAAGGGGGTGAATAAGGGAGGATTATATTCCTCATTGAATGCTTGGCCTCTTATGCGTCCCAAGATTCGGACTCCAAAGTGAAGGTGGGCAAGTTAAAAGGGGGCGGTTGTCAGGCTCTCGGAAAAATGATAAATTTTTTATATTGAATTCGGTGTAGAGGAGCTTAAAAAGATAATGTCCAAAAACGAATTTCTCAAGCCAATCTTCGAGCCTCGATCTATAGCCATTATAGGCGCTTCCTCCCAGGTGGAAAAATGGGGGTACCGGATGGTAGCTCGTCCTGCCCAAACTGGCTACCGAGGAGACATTTACCCAGTTAACCCCAGTTGTTCAGAGATAGCTGGGCTAAAAACTTATCCTTCTATTGCTAACCTTCCTTACGGTATTGATCTGGCTGTTATCACTCTGCCTGCCGCCATAGTTCCCAATGTTCTCCGGGAGTGCTTAGTCCGTGGTATGCGCGGAGCTATTGTGATCTCTGCCGGTTTTGCCGAATCCGGTGCTGAGGGAAAAAAATTGCAAGCCGAAATAACACAGATAGCTCGCCATGCCCATATTCCGCTCGTGGGTCCTAACTGTATGGGTATTTGGAGTGCGACGGTTAACTTAAATTTAGCTTTTGATGAAGCCCCCCTGCGCGGTTCTATTGCCTTTATCTCCCAAAGTGGTACTTTAGGTAACTATCTCATGCTCCTGGCTCGAGCCAAAGGCTACAGCTTCCGGGCCTTTGTCTCCAGCGGCAATCAGGCTGTCCTGGAAGCAATAGACTTCCTGGAATATTTCGGTGAGGATGAAGGTACAAAGGCTATCATCCTTTATTTAGAAGGTATATCTGAGGCGGCCAGGTTGGCTGAAGTGGTTAAAAAAATTATTCCTAAAAAGCCAATTATATTGTATAAAGCTGGCCGCTTTGAGGTGGGCATAAGAGCAGCTCTTTCGCATACGGCTTCTATCGCGGGCAATGACCGCGTCTTTGACTTTTTTTGTAAGCAGGTTGGTTTAATTCGCTGTTATGATCCTTTGCATACCTTCGATATGGCTGTAGCCCTGACGAGCCAGCCTTTGCCCAAAGGCAAACGGATGGCCATCATCTCCGGCGGTGGAGGTTACTGCGTGACTATGGCGGAAGCAGCTTGTGCCTGGGGGTTGGAAGTTCCCCCTTTGGATCGGGCTACAGCCCAAAGGATTAAGGAAATTCTCCATCCTTTTGCCCCTTTCCCGCTCAACCCCGTAGACGCGGCTTCGGATGTACGCCCCATGACCTACGCCCGCGCCTTAGATATTCTCATGAGTCTTGACTATATCGATGGCGTCTTTATGATGATTCCTTTTATGTTTGAATTTCAGTTACGTTCCGCCGCTTCTCTCCGGCAACTTATTGACGCCACAGAGATTATTTGTGGCCTCCCTGCTAAATATGGCAAGCCTCTCTTGGGCAATACCATTCCGCGCGTCAGCGTAGGTCCAGCTCTCGATCTTTTCCAGAAGGCCGGCCTACCTTTCTTCGCTACACCAGATGAATCAGCGCGGGCTATGTGGGGATTGGTACGCTATGCCCAGATCATCTCCCTTGCCAAACAGGCTCCCTTTTCTGCAGAAAAGCCGCAATTCCCTCCCGCAGATCAGCCAATTGTATATGCAAGCCGAGCTGGCCTTGCAAATATTCCAGAGCGGGAGTGAAGTCCATATCGATAATATTATAAAAGGATTTTTTACCCAAGGCCATTACCGCTGGACTAAAGGAAGCTAACTTATGGGCTATTTCCCTTACTTTTTGGGGAAACTCTGTCTTGGGTACACAATAATTAATCAGCCCCATCTTAGCTGCTTCCGCGGCTGATATCCTTTCCCCCAAAAGACATAGCTCCAGGGCTTTTTTGGGGCCCAAATGGCGGATTAAAACGGCCGTGACTATGTAAGGCCATAATCCGCGCTTAATCTCCGGCAAGCCAAACTGCGCTTCCTCACTGGCTATGACTAAATCGCAGGCCAGGCAAAGACCAAGACCGCCGGCTAAACAATAACCCTCAACGGCGGCTAAGATGGGTTTGGAACAATGATTCATCTTGGCCAGGAGCTTGGCGAAGAGGCCCCTTTCTCTTTGTTGTTCTAAGAATGGTCGATCCCCAAAGCTGGCCGAAAGATCTGCTCCTACACAAAAAGCTTTTCCGCCAGCGCCTGTAAGGACGATCGCTCTAACTCCTGCCTCTTCTTCCCAAGAATCCAATAAAGAACTTATAGTTTTTATTACGGCCCCATTGAGGGCATTCTGGGCCGCCGGCCGGTTAATTATGATCGTGCCTACCTTATCTTCGATTTGCCAAAGAACCTCTTCTTGATTAGTCATTTTCTTCTCCTCCTTAATTCACCTTCTCTTCAATCCCAAAATTTCTCTAGCCTCTTCTGGGTTGGCTACTTCTCTTCCTACCTCATGGATCATCTTTACCAAGGCCTCTATTAACTCGCCGTTACTAAAAGTCTTTCGCCCACCAGGCAAGTAAAAAGTATCCTCCAAACCAGTCCGCACATTTCCTCCTAATTCTAAACAGCGTCTATGTAACGGCCAAACTTCCTCCCGGCCGATAGCTATAACTTGCCAGGAACTTTCCGGAGGCATTTCTTCTAAGAGAAGGGGAAGCCAGCTCGGTTTTGCCGGCATTCCACTGGCCACGCCCATAACCAAGGATATATGGGCTGGGCCAGTAAACATTCCGTTTTCTTTATAAAGACCCACGCTCCGCACGATGCCTGTATCGAAGCACTCAAATTCCGGTAGAATCTTGTTAGCCATCATTACTTTTAAAAATTTATTTACTTTCTCTACAGGATTGTCAAAGAGGAGAGGAGGCCATGCCCACTGGCCATCCTTTCTGGTCTTTAAATAGTTGAGTGAGCCCGCATTGCAAGCAGCCATCTCCGGGCGGAACTTCTCTAAACAACTTAAAGGACCGGAGATGTCTGGTCCCGGTGTGCCGGTACTCATATTTATTATAATTTGCGGAACGCGCTCTCTAATCGCCTCGATGATTCGGCCCACCGTTTCCAAATCCCAAGTAGGAAGATGGCCTTGGCCTGGTAATTGATTGCGGAAGTGACAGTGCATAACCGTGGCTCCTGCGTTGAAAGCTTCTTGCGCCTGCACCGCCATCTCCTCAGGAGTTACCGGCACGTGATGAACTTGGGGATCGGTGAGTACTCCTGTTAAAGCACAAGTAACTACTGCTTTTGACTTAGGAGACATCATCTTCTCCTTTCTTCTGGTCTTTTCTATTAAGAGGTTGGCTCATAATTAAGCGCGAAGCAAACATTAGGAAGCATGAGGCAACATAAGGTCGATAAAGATTGCCGCCTTATATCTGCCAAGAACAAGCGGATTAAACATGTCAATTAATTCGTAGGGCAAGCCTTTATGGCTTGCCGATACTGGCAAGGGACAAGCCTTTGGCCTACGTGTCAAATCATGATTCCGCATTAAAGCCTGCCTCTGGCCTGCCTTTGGCCTTCTCGCCTAACTATGCTCCCATAAAAATTGGCACGCAGTCTTTAAGTAGGATGAGTTCCATAATTTTTAGCCCGCCTTGGCAATTTTTCCTGCTTATGACGCGTAATTTGTAAGGCCTCAATGATTAGGCGGCGTGTGTCTTGGGGCTCAATAATTTCATCCACCACTTGGGCTGTCCAACTCTTAGCGGTGGCAAAGGCATCTAACTTTTCGCGCGCACGATTTAAATACCCGCCATAGGCATCCTCCTCCACCCCTAACTTATAGAATTCCCGCAGATCAAAAGTGGAGGCCTGAATAGCAAACTGCGCAATGGGCCAAGCATAACAAAGGTCTACGCCTATGCCTTTTACCCCACCCATAATAATACTTCCCGCATCGGCATAGGCTTCGCGCAACACTATAGTAATTTTGGGAATTGTAGCTGTGGCGTAAGTATATAGAATTTTCCCTAAGTGGCGTAGCAGCCCTTTGGCTTCCTGATCTTCCCCAGGAACTAAGGGGGGCGTATCTACTAAGTTGATTAACGGAATATTATAAGCATCCAGAACCTGTAGAAAACGGTAGTATTTATCGCACACCTCAATGGTTAAAGCACTCTGCCTTACCTTTGGATTGTTAGCTACTATCCCAGCAACTTCGCCATTAAAGCGGGCCAGGCAGGTGATAATCTGGGGCGCATAGGTCTCTTTGATTTCTAAGAATTCTCCTTCATCGACCAAACGGCGAATAACTTCGTGCATATCATAAGTACTTTCATACTCATCTGGAACAATTTCCAGCAGTTCTTCTACTCGTCGGTGAGGGGAATCATTAGTTGGCTTATAGGGCGGTCTTTCCCGGTAATTGGCCGGTAAATAGTTTAATAACTTGCGGGCCTTTTGAATCGTATCTTGATCATTATCTCCAATCAGGTCACAAGTCCCACTATATATCATATGGTAGTCAGCCCCACCTACCTCTTGCCCGATCTTTTCGGAAGTGGCTGCTTCGGTCATGCGCGGTCCTCCCAACCAGAGGTTGGCCGAAGTTCTACTCATCAGGAGAAAATCACAGAGGGCAGGCGCATAGGCTTGGCCAGCAATGCAGGGCCCCATTAATACATTTATCTGCGGGATTAAACCCGAATAGCGAGATTCCAGGGCAAAATACCAATCTAACCCGCCCGTGGGGACATCTCGATAACCCAGTCTTCCCCCGGAGGAATCCAATAACCAGACCATGGGCATACCCCAGCGGGCGGCTAAGTTAATTAATTGGGCGCATTTCTGCAGATGCTGCGTCCCAATGGAACCGCCGTATACTGTAAAATCACTTGCGTAAATAGCTACGATCCGCCCCTCTACTCGACCAGTGCCCACAATCGCCCCATCGCAGGGAGCTTCAGACTTCTTGCCGTCAATTCTTACCCCCGTGGCTCCCACCGCAGATCCTAACTCGTAAAAAGTCCCTGGATCTATAAGGCATTCAATTCTTTCGCGAGCAGTTAATTTGCCACGCCCATGTTGCCGTTCAATCTGCTCTTTTCCTCCACCCCAGAGATTTCTCTGGTGCATCTCCCGCAACCTCTGGATGGACTTCTCCATCCGTTCACCCATTTCTTCACCTCCTTTCACGCCGGCTTAATCGATCTTTTCTTCGCGGGCAATTCTTCTTGCTTGTGCGCCAAGGTTTTTAAGGCTTTAATGATCTTGGGCCGCGTATCACGAGGATCAATAACTTCATGAACTGTATAATAGGTGTTCCAGAATTTACCCATATTGAGCACGCTAAACTGTTCTTTAAGAATACCAAGGAGAAAATTGTAAACTTGCTCGTACTTGTCCTCTTCTTTAGCTTTGGCCAATTCTTTGTGGAAGATGGCATGCACAACTGTTTCTGGACCAGTGGGCGCAAATTCCGTAGTCGGCCATCCATAGACAAAATCTGGAAACATAGCCGAACAGCCCATGACGATATTCGCTCCGCCATAGGCCCGTCTCAAGACGATGGTGATCTTGGGTGAAGTTAAGTGAGCGTAAGTATGGAGCAACTTAGCTCCGTGACGGATTACTCCCAGTCTTTCCCATTTATCTCCTGGCGGAAAGGCTGTGGTATCCACTATATTTATCTGGGGAATATTAAAGGCATCCAAAAAGCTCATAAAACGATCATATTTATCCGAAGAATTGGGCTCCAATATTCCGCTAAGTTCCTCTGGGTTGTTAGCCACCAGGCCACATACCTGATTGTGAAAGCGACAAAATCCCAAGACTAAATGACTGGCAAAACCCTCTTTGAGTTCGAAAAATTCTCCTTTATCTACTAAGCGGGTAATGACCTCACGAATATCATAAGTAAATCGGGGATCGTCGGGCATGACTTCTAACAGATCTTCTTCTCGCCTTTCCGGATCATCACCCATCTCCACTAACGGAGGCTTCTCCCAACAATTTAGGGGAAGATAGGAAAGAAGTTCTTTGGCTAAGGCGATCGCTTCTTCATCACTCTCCGCTAACAAATCGCACTGCCCGCTGTGCGCCATATGAAAATCAGCCCAACCTGCTTCCTGGGTATTTTTTTCTCCCCCTAACCATAAAAAACCTGTCTTCCGATTCATAATTAGGAAATCAGACAAAACAGGGAGAACTGCGCTCACCCCTGTACAAGGCCCCAAGACTAAAGAAATCCGCGGGACAATCCCGGAGATTAAAGAATAGTTACGCAAAAGGTGGCCGAGGCCATTAAAACCTATATCGCCACCTTTAAAGCTGAGCCTTTCTCCCGCCGAATCTATGAGGCCAATTAAAGGCTGCAAACGTTGAGCGGCCATTTTGGCTAAATCAGCTATTTTCCAAACTCCTTGATCTCCTAAAGAACCCGACATAACCGTAAAGTCTGTTGCGTAAACAAGGACTGGTCGCCCCTGAATTTGCCCAAAACCAGTGATCACTCCATCAGCCGGACTGGGTCTTTCTTTACCATCCCAGGGTGCTCGATTATCCCGAATTAAGGAGCCTATTTCTTCAAATGTCCCTGGATCGAGCAAGAGATTGATTCTCTCCCGCGCCGAAAGCTTACCCAAGCTGTGCTGACAGGCCAGACGGGCCGAACCCCCTCCGGCAAAACTCTCTTCTCTCAGCCCAGCGAATCTTTTCATAAAACTATCCATCCACTTTCCCATCTTTTTCTCCTGTTTCCATTTTTGGGCTTGCTTATTAATGGTTAGAAACCCCTTGCTCTCCGCCAAAAATCTTGGCATAATGGGCCGCGGGTGTAATCTGGCTATAATATTAAAAAAGATAATTGAGGGAGTCAAGCTTGAAAGAAGAAAAGAACATGACCAATAAAAGAGTAGAAGTCAGAGCCCCCATGTCAGGTATCTTTTACCGTCAACCAGCTCCTGACCAACCACCTTATGTGGAGGTGGGGGATATGGTGGCTAAGAAACAAGTCTTAGCTCTCTTAGAAACAATGAAAGTTTTTCAAAAGATCAAAGCTCCTGTGGCCGGGCGGTTAGTGGAGATCGCTTGTGCGAATGAAGCAGCCGTAAAAGATGACGATCTCCTCTTCGTGATCGAAATATCTTCTTAAAAACAGGATATGTTTTCTAAGGTTCTCATTGCCAACCGGGGAGAAATAGCGGTCCGCATTATAAGAGCCTGCCAAGAAATGGGCATTAAATGTGTGGCCGTCTATTCCGAGGCGGATCAGAAGAGCTTATCAGTTCTCCTCGCCGAAGAAAAAGTTTGCATTGGTCCACCGCCCAGCAGTAAAAGCTATTTAAATATGGAGCGCATTATTCAGGCGGCTTTACAGACGGGGGCGGAAGCAGTTCATCCAGGGTATGGTTATCTGGCCGAGAATGGAAAATTTGCCCGCCAATGTGCTGAGCACGGGCTTGTCTTTATTGGTCCTTCGCCAGCGAATTTAGAGCTGAGTGGGGATAAAATTACTTGCAAGATGATCATGGAAAAGGCCGGAATCCCGGTCATTCCCTGGAGCCAAAAGCTGATCAATAATATTGAGGAAGCCAGATATTTTTCCCAAAATTTAGGCTATCCCGTAATGCTGAAAGCGACAGCCGGAGGCGGAGGAAGAGGAATCAGGATTTGCCCTGACGAAGAAAGTTTGTGCATAGAATTTCCCGTGGCCAAGAGGGAAGCCCAGGCGGCTTTTGGCCATGATGGACTATACCTTGAAAAATGTATCTTTCCAGCTCGCCATATTGAATTCCAAATTTTGGCGGATAAGCAGGGAAAGGTCTTGCATCTGGGCGAAAGAGAATGCACTATTCAAAGGAGATATCAAAAGTTGATCGAAGAATCTCCTTCACCAGCCCTGACTCCTTCATTACGTCAAAAAATGGGAGTAGCAGCGGTAGCAGCAGCGCAGGCCGTTAAATATTTTAATGCGGGCACCGTGGAATTTATCTTAGATGAGAAGAATAATTTCTATTTTTTGGAGATCAATGCCCGCATCCAAGTTGAACATCCAGTAACGGAAATGACCACCGGCTTAGACTTAGTCAAAGCTCAGATCCGCCTGGCTGCTGGGCAGGAGCTATCCTTTGGGCAAGAAGAAATCAAACCCCGCGGGTGGGCCATCGAGTGTCGGCTCAACGCCGAAGACCCCTTTAAAAATTTCAAGCCCTCTCCAGGATTAATCACCGAATTTTATGCTCCCGGAGGTTTTGGCGTAAGATTGGATACGCATATATATCAAGGCTATGAGCTTCCCCTTTACTATGATTCCCTCCTTGGTAAACTGATCACCCATGATGTCTCCCGCCCAGGAGCGATCAGCATTATGAAAAGAGCACTACGCGAGTTGCGGATTCACCCGATTAAAACTACCATTCCTCTTTATCTGCAGATTATGGACGACCCCCTCTTCCAGCAAGGGCAATTTGACACCCGTTATCTTAAAAAATTTGTCGCCGATGAAGAGGAGGAAGAAGAAGAATAAAAAGGGGCGGGGTATTTGAAAACACTCCCGCCCCATAATTATTATTACTTTACGACATTTTTGAGGGCTTTTCCCGGACTGAATTTAGGAACTTTCTTGGCGGGAATCTTAATCTCTTTTCCGGTCTGTGGATTGCGCCCAAGACGGGCTTTACGCCGGCTGACGCTAAAAGTGCCAAAGCCTACGAGCGTAACACTCTGTCCTTTCTTTAAGGTTTTACTAATAGTGTCTAAAATGCAGTTTACCGCCTCTTCCGCCTTTTTCTTGCTCCCCACTACTTTGGCCACCTCCCCTACTAAATCGCCTTTATTCATTTAACTCACCTCCTTCATTTTTAAGATAATTAAAATTGCCTCTTTATTTTAATGCATAATGCAAACTTGTCAAATAATTTTTGCACTCTTTCAAAAAAATTCTTGCCCTCCAAATCCTCTTGTGATAATTTTGTCCGTACCAAAAAATTTACTATTTTTGCTTAGTAAAGGAGAAAGCTATGCTCAAAGAATTTAATCCCCCGGCCCGCATTTTAATGGGACCTGGACCAAGTAACGTTGATCCCCGCGTCCTTTTAGCTATGGCCAAACCTTTGGTTGGTCACCTCGACCCTGAGTTTATTCGCCTCATGAACCACTTGCAAGAACTTCTTCGTCTGCTCTTGGGAACCAAGAATCAAGTTACTATTCCCATATCAGGTACCGGTAGTGCCGGAATGGAAGCGGCCTTTGTGAACGTGGTCGAACCAGGAGACAAAGTATTGGTCTGCGTTAACGGCGTCTTTGGGGAGAGGATGACTGATGTGGCTGAGCGCTGTGGGGCCCAAGTTCGTCCGCTTGCCACCACTTGGGGAAAGCCCTTTGAGCCACAAATGATCAGGGAGGAGCTGCGCCGTTTTCACCCCCAGGTCTTAGCGATCGTCCACGCCGAAACTTCTACGGGAGTGCTCCAACCCATGGAAGAATTACACGGAATTCTCCAAGAGTTTCCCGAAACTTTGTTTTTAGTGGACACGGTTACTTCTTTGGGTGGCCATCCCGTTAAAGTTGACGAGTGGGGGATTGATATTTGCTATAGTGGAACCCAAAAATGCTTAAGCTGTCCACCTGGCCTAGCGCCCATTACTTTTTCCGAAAAAGCCCTGCAGAAGATGAAGAAGCGAACTAAAAAAGTGCAGAGCTGGTACCTGGATATGAATTTAGTAGGTAAATATTGGGGGAGTGAGCGTACGTACCACCATACAGCCCCCATCAGTATGAATTACGCCCTTTTGGAAGCTCTGCGCATCATTCAGGAGGAAGGCTTGGAAAATAGATATGATCGCCACCGCCGCAACCACCTGGCCTTAGTGCGCGGCCTCGAAGCCATGGGCCTGACTATGTTGGTCGAAGAACCTTATCGTCTTTGGTCTTTAAACGCCGTGCAAATTCCTCCTGGAATTGATGATGGCCAATTGCGCAAGAAACTTCTGGAAGAATACAATTTGGAAATTGGTGGTGGTCTGGGAAATCTCAAAGGAAAAATATGGCGCGTGGGTTTGATGGGTTATTCTTCTTCGGAAGCTAATGTCCTTTACTTCTTAATGGCTTTGGAGCAGGCCTTACGCGCCCAAGGATACGAAGTACTCAAGGGAGCAGGAACCACTGCCGCCTACGAATTTTATAGTCAGGCCAAATAGGATGGATCAGAAACGTCGCCAGCAAATTAAAAAGAAATTGGCCGCCATCGTTGGCAAAGAATGGGTTTTGGATTCGCCTGTAGATCTTTGGGTCTATGGCTATGATGCCTCCTTAGCCACTTCCCTCCCTGATTTTGTAGTACTTCCCCAAGATGTTCACCAAATAGCTGCTATAGTGCGCCTGGCTTTAAAAGAAAGGATACCTTACCTCCCCCGCGGAGCTGGAACCAATTTGACTGGAGGTTCTATCCCTATCTACGGAGGAATAGTTATTGAAATTTCCCGCTTGAAAGCGCTAAAGGAGATAGACCTGGCCAATTTGCGGGCCGAAGTTGAAGTGGGGGTTACTAACTTAGAAGTCCAGAATGCTTTAAATCCTTTAGGCTACCTCTACGCTCCTGATCCGGCCAGTCAGAAGGTTTCGACCATGGGGGGAAATATCGGAGAAAACTCTGGCGGCCCGCACTGCCTGAAATATGGGGTCACTACCAATCATGTGCTTGGCCTGGAGATGGTTATGCCTGATGGTCAGATCATCAACTTGGGCGGAAAATGTACAGATCCCCTGGGCTACGACTTAGTCGGCCTAATCGTCGGTGCAGAAGGTACCTTAGGGATAGCTTCGCGAGTGACCATTCGTCTCCTCCATCAGCCGCAAGGAGTGCAAACTATTCTAGCGATCTTTGACTCCCTTGATGACGCCAGTCGCACGGTCTCGGCCATCATTGCAGCCGGCATCATTCCCGCGGCTTTGGAGATGATTGACCAAGTAGTTTTACAGGCTGTGGAAGCCTCCGTCAAGGCAGGCTATCCTCTGGACGCCGCGGGCGTACTCATCATTGAAATCGATGGCCTGCGCCAAGGCTTGGCCAGGCAAGCTGAACGTATTGAGCAAATCTGCAAAGAGAATGGAGTGCGGGAGATAAGGATCGCCCAGGATGCTGCCGAGCGGGAAAATCTTTGGAAGGGGCGCCGGGGAGCCTTCGGGGCCGTGGCCAGAGTAAAAACAAGTTATCTTTGCGCCGATGGCACTGTGCCTAGAACTCAACTCCCCCAAGTACTTCGCCAAGTTAAGGATATTAGCCAAAAATATGATTTAACCATAGGAAATGTGTTTCATGCCGGCGATGGCAACCTCCACCCTTTAATTCTCTTTGATGATCGCGAACCGGGAGTGCGGGATAGAGTAATCAAAGCTGGGGCGGAAATTCTCAAGGCTTGTGCAGAAGCAGGGGGAACTATTAGTGGGGAGCACGGAATCGGTTTAGAAAAAATCGACTCCATGCCTTTGATCTTTTCCACGGATGATCTAACCTGCATGCGCAAAATTAAAGAAGCCTTCGATCCGCAAAACCTCTGCAATCCGGGTAAAATTTTTCCACCTCCTGAGCTGTGGCCGGCAAGTTCGCAAAATTATTCCTCACCTCCTTTCCATGACGGTGACGATTTTGTTAGTTCTTTAAAAAAATTGGTCGGCGAGGAGAAGTGCTGGCCGCCTGAAAAAAATAGAGAATCGGCTATCGATGGGCAAGTTCCGCCGCTGGTCGTTTTGCCCACCCATATTTCTGAAATCCAAGCAATTCTGAACTTAGCCGCCCACAAGAAAGCCGCGCTCATCCCCATGGGTGGAGGAACAAAGATAGGGCTGGGCCAATCCCCTTCTTCTTGCCAGGCTGTCCTCAATTTATCCCGATTGAACCAAATTATTGATTTGGACTTGGAGAATCTTACCCTTACTGTGGCGGCCGGAGTAAAACTGGCCGCAATCCAGGAATCTCTAAATCAGCATGGTTATTTCCTTCCGCTGGATCCGCCCTGGACGCAGGCCACTATCGGGGGCATCTTGGCCACTAATGATAGCGGGCCGAAGAGACTTCTCTATGGAAGCGCTCGTGATCTCGCTTTAGGTCTAAAAGCTATTTTGCCTGGAGGAGGACTAACTAAGGCTGGCGGCAAGACTGTTAAGAATGTTTCTGGTTATGATTTAACTAAATTATTTATTGGCTCCTTAGGGACTTTAGGCGTGATTGTGGAAGCGACGATGCGTTTTTATCCTTGCCCCGAGATAGAGATTATTCTCTTACTAAATTATGCCGAGATTTCGGCCGCCTTCACTTTGGGCATGGAACTTCTCCACTCGGAACTGCTCCCGACCGCTCTCATCCTCTTGAATAAAGAAGCGCAAAAAGCCCTTACTCTTAATCATTTGACCAACCACTTATCAAATTACGCTTTGCTTATTGGTTTAGCAGGGACCAAAGAAGAAGTAGAAGGACAACTGCCCCCTTTGCTCGCTTGGGCAGCAAAAGGAACTTCAACCTGGCAAATTTTAGAGGAGCCAAAAGTGGCCAAGATATGGAAAGCTTTCCAGGAATTACCTGAAAATTTAATCTTTAAAGAAGGTTTTAACTTCGCTGGCAAAGCGACTATGCTCATCAGTAAAGGAGCAGAAATTTATAAAAAAGCAGAAGATCTCTGGCCCAATGAAGCTCAGCGAACTGTGCTCCTTGGACACTTGGGAACCGGAATCTTAAACTTCTACTTCGCCGCTCCGGCCGAAAGTAATTCTGAGCCCACGAATAAAATTTTAAATAGCCTTAAGGCCCTACGTAAAGATCTTGAAGCCCAAGGGGGGAATTTGATTCTTACGCTCTGTCCCCCTCATCTAAAAAAAGAAATTTCCGTCTGGGGCCACCCCGGTCTTTCTTTCCCTTATATGCGAGCTATAAAAAATGCTCTCGATCCTGATTTGATTCTGAATCCTGGCCGTTTTTATGGTGGCTTATGATCTATTCTTTGCCTGATGAATTAATTAAATGCAATCGCTGTGGCTTTTGCCTCTCCGCCTGTCCAGTTTACCAAGCTACTGGCCTAGAGACTAAAGCTCCCCGGGGACGAAATGCCTTGGTGCGTGCTCTGCTGGAAAAAAAATTTTCTTGGAATGATGAACTGCAGGAATCCATATTCCAATGCTTAAATTGTCGCGCTTGCGTCGAAGCCTGCTTTCCCGCTGTGGCCACTGACGAAGTGGTTATTGCCATGCGCACCATTTACGGCCAAGAACATGGTGAACCATGGTTGCGCCGTTACCTTTTTCATCGTCTTCTTCCCGATTCCCAGAAACTAGCCACCGCGGTGAAAAAGATTCCCTTTTTAAAAAAAGGGGCTACGCTTTTAAGGATTCTGCATTTTCTTCCCTGGCTGAACCGCGAGCTTTTCTTAGCTTTGGATCTCCTGCCCCCGTTGCCGAATCAAAACCTCAGAGAACGCTGGAGTGAGATCAAAAAGTCCCCAAGGAAAGATAAAAAAATAGCTTATTTCGGCGGATGCGCTTTCAATTTTCTTCTGCCGGAGATCGGCGCCGCTACTTTACACTTGCTCAACGAAAGTGGTTATGAAATTATTTGGCCGGAGCATGGGTGTTGCGGACTGCCCGCCTATGGACATGGGGACTTGGCCGCCGCGCAGCTTATGGCCCGAAAAAATATCCAGCTTTTTCAGGATTTAGAAGGAGAAGGAATTATTACGGAATGCGCCAGTTGTTCTTCCTTCTTAAAAAAGTACCCTGCCCTCTTTCCTGCTGATCCCTATTGGCAAGTACAAGCGGAAAATTTTAGCCGCAGCGTATGGGATATAAGCGAGTTTCTTCTGCCCCAAGAGATAAAGTTCCAAAATAGTCAGCAGGGTTTAAAAATAACTTTCCACGATCCCTGCCACTTGCGCCGTTTCCAGAAAATAAAAGATCAACCGCGCCGACTCTTACAAAAGAAGCCCGGGGTCATTTTTGTAGAAATGGCCGAGGCCGATTGGTGCTGTGGAGGCGGGGCAGGCTTGAATTTAGCACACTATCATTTATCCATGAAAATTTTGGAACGGAAGATGGCCAATTTGCAGAAGAGTCAAGCCCAAGTCTTAATTACTTCCTGCCCCGGGTGCTATTTGCAATTGCGGCATGGAGTTAAAAGGAAAAATCTGCCTGTACGCGTGGCCTACCTGACCGAATTTTTATCTGAGGTATGAAATCATGATCAAGCCCTGGAAGTTTGTGCGGGCCGAGAAGATAAATTCTGCCCGTGTATTTGATCTTCTCCGCGAAGAGTATATATCGCCCAAGAGTGGCCAGAAACATGATTTCTATTTGATAAATTCCGGAGACTGGGTAAATGTTATTCCCCTAACCCCAGAGCAGAAAGTGGTCTTAGTTAAGCAATATCGTTTTGGTATCAAAGACTTTTCTTTGGAAATTCCTGGAGGCATGATTGATCCTGGAGATACCCCAGCGCAAGCAGCGAAGCGGGAGCTTTTAGAAGAGACAGGGTATGCGGGAGACGAACCTATGCTTTTGGGCATGGTTCACCCTAATCCCGCTATCCATACTAATCGTTGTTACACCTATCTAATTAAAAATGTTACCTATCGTCAGCTTTCCCAACAGGATTCGACGGAAGATATTGAAGTCCAAACTGCACCTCTTTCCACAATTCCTCATCTAATTGCTACTGGCCAAATAACTCACGCTTTAGTAATTGTGGCCTTCTACTGGTTCTTCGCCTCCTCCTTTCAGGAGAAAGCCAGCTTTGTTCCTGGTTAAAAAGAATAACCTTTTTGATCACGGGCCGCGGCCCCGGCAACAACTTTCTCTTGCGCTAATTTGCGCACTATCTTTCTCAATAAAATTTGTTCTTCCGTCAGCTCATATTGCATAATAGATCTCCCTTCTTAGCTGCTCCAGGATAAGATAATCTGGCTTTCTCTTCGCCAAAATTTTAGGGTAACAGGAAAGTTTTGCCAATGGGAAAAATTTAACGCTTACATTTAGGAGAATTTATTAAGAAATGGCTGCGAAAAATTGACCGGAATAAGGGCTGGTGATTAAAGGCCTTCTTTCTTTAATTCTTCGATAAGTCTCTTTTGTTTTTCCGTAAGACTCTTGGGGTATTTAACAATCACTCTTATATATTCGTCTCCTCGCCCACTTCCTTGAAAATGCGGAATCCCAAAACCTTTCAAACGAATCCGCGTATGACTTTTGGTGCCTGGGGGAACTTTAACATATTTGGAGCCATCAAGGGTAGGAACTTCGATGGTCGTCCCTAAAAGGGCATCGGTAAGTTTTATTTCTTTATCCACCACTATGTCGCTGCCTTCTCTCTTGAAAATTGGATGCTCCGCCACCTGCACTTTTAAATAAAGATCTCCTGGGGGAGCGTTACCTATCCCTGGCATACCTTTTCCTGCTAAACGCAATTTTTTCCCACTTTCAATTGCCGCTGGAATCTTAACCTTAATTTCTTCGAAGCGGTCCCCTTTGGCAATTTTTATCTTCTTCTCTCCCCCCAGAGCAGCTTCGTGAAAAGAAAGGCTAAGTTCATACTCGATATCCTGACCTTTATGCACCGTGCCCTCGGGGCGTTGATACCCACCCGTAAAAACATCCCCAAAGTCATGAGTCTGCGTGCCTCTCTGGCCAAAAAGATCCTCAAACCCTCCAAAACGAATCTTGGCCCCCCGCGTACCTCCGCCAAAAATCCGGCTAAAAACATCACCTGTAGAAAATCCCAAATCTTTGAAGAGATCGCTGATATCGAATCCCCGGAAGATATCCTCCTGCGAGAAGCGCTGACTAAATCCCGCCGGACCGAATTGATCATATTGCCTTCTCTTTTCTTTATCACTCAAAACCGCGTAGGCTTCATTGATCTCTTTAAAACGCTCTTCTGCTTGTTTATTGCCCGGATTTCGATCCGGGTGGTATTTTAGCGCCAACTGGCGGTAAGCCTTCTTAATCTCCTCCTCGGAAGCATTCTTCTTCACTCCTAATATTTCGTAGTAATCCTTTTTGGCCATTTTTTATTCGCCCCTGTAAGTTTCCCGGATCAAGCGATTCAAGAAAATATCTGGGTTAGCCATGCCCTCGGCCGGGATTAAGAACTCTTGCCGTCCGGTCTTCTCTTTAATTAATTTCAAGCCATGCTCATAATTCTGGAAAGCCTGCCGCAGATAGTCTTTAGGATCAACACCTTCTTGCCAAATTTTTTCTACCAATTCATCAACCGCCTCTTCATTAAAATGAATATGCACTTCATTCCGATGGGAAAAAGTTTTTTCAAATTCTTTAACGGCCTGTTCCATGGCTAATACTTCTTCCACTACCGCCTCGACTTCGGTGCGCATATCTACTGTCCGCTTAGTTATTAATTTTATGCGCCGATCGGAGAAGGTGATTCCATAGCGGTTCTGGAACTCCACTAATTTCTTGCGCATGGATTTTTCCATCATATCCTCTTCTTCTTGGAGAAGTTTCTGGAAGAGCATTTCTCGTTGGGGATTATCTGGGTTCTCTAAAATCTTCTGCAGTTCCCCCGCCGGATCATCAACCATGGCGCGCGTAACCACCAACCGACGAATCTTCGTTGAAGGAAGGATATGCTCAAACTTTAAAAGCACCCTTTCTACGGCGCTAACCAACCCCCGAGCTCCTGTACGTTCTTGATAAGCTTTTTCAGCAATTCTTCTTAAGGCCGCATCTTCAAATTGCAAGTCAATCCCATAAGCCTTAAAGTCCCTTTTTTTGCTAATGATAATCGGACTCTTGGGGTTCTTCAAAATTTTATAAAGATCTTCTACTTCCAAATGTTCGAAGACGGTAATAACCGGGAGCCGGCCAATAAATTCTGATTCAAATCCATATTCAATCAGGTCTTCCGCCTTTACTTGTTTGAGATAAGCAATCTCTTCGTCTTTGGATTTAATATCGGCGCCAAAGCCAATTCCTTGGCGATTGAGTCGCTTTTTAATAATCTCCTCCAAGCCGTTAAAAGCCCCGCTCATGATAAAAAGAATATGTTTCGTATTTATCTTTTTCTTCTCTCGTTTGCCCGTTTTCTGAAATTCTAAAAGGGCTTCCATCTGGGAGACAGGATCATGGGGCACTTTTAGTTCTACTTCCGTCTCTTCCATGGGTTTGAGCAAGGCTCTTTGCACGCCAGAGCGCGAGACATCTGGACCAATTAAATTGGGCGAAGCAGCAATCTTATCAACTTCATCTAAATAAATAATTCCATACTGGGCCAGTTCTATATTTCCTTTCGCTTCGTATACTAGATCACGCACTAAATCTTCAACATCGCCACCAACATAACCTGTTTCGCTGAATTTGGTAGCGTCTCCTTTAACAAAAGGGACACCAATCTTCTTGGCGATCAGTTTGACTAAAAAAGTCTTACCCACGCCCGTAGGACCAATCATGATGATGTTATTCTTTATCTCCCCCACTGCCTCGTGCTGCTTATTTTTTCTATGGGCAAACATCTTAATGCGGTTAAAGTGCGTGCAGATCTTAGTGGCTAGAACTTCCTTAGCCTCTTCTTGCTTAACCAAATACTCATCTAGATAAGCTTTAAGCTCCTCTGGCTTCATATCAAAGTTAATGGCCAAAGGCTCCGCGATCTTTTCTTTCTCTCCTTCCTCAATCTTCTCCCCAGCTGGTTCGGGAAGCGGCCCAAACCCAGCAAACTGCACCCGGCGCCCATATTTCTTCGCCAGATAATCGCTCAAATCTTTCTGGATTTCTTTTATATCTATATCATGAGCATCAAAATTTTTTTCCATCCTTCTTCATCCCCCTTACTTCCATACACTTATATTATAATACTTCTCCCCTATTCCTGCCAGCTTTAAAAATTCCCCTTGAGCATCCAACAATCAAAAGCGGTGGATAGATTGATAAAGGACTTGGTTATAGATTTTAAGGGAATATAGAATCCGGATGGGGATGAGCAGTGGGCATATTAATTTTGGGGCCAAGATTTTTAGCAAAAATGATCGGAATTACAGATTGAAATGTAAAGTAATTCCACTCCCCTTTGGAAAGGATTAAGAAAGGCTCAAGGATAGCTTTCTATCAATCGCAATGAGGCCAGGGGGGCCAGGCGTGGGAGTTTTTTGATCTTTACGGGCACAATCTTTGTACCGGCGGGAGGCCGACAAATAAATTCAGAATGATTTTAAGATGGTCACGGCTTCGTGTCTAAGCTAACGATCAAAGAAATGAGGTAGGAACTAGCACGATTACAAAAAGTTGTGAAGCAAATTGATTTCCCTTGGCGGACTTTAACTTCTCTGCATACCGACTCAAATTTTCTAATCCGGCTCTTCCCAAACCTGCGCCACCATTAGGGGGAAAAACTAAGAAATCATCACCTAAGACCTAAATTCTCCTTCTTCGGAATGGTCATGATATATTTGCCCAGGCCAATAAAAAAGAGGCAGTGGAAAAGAAGAGATCCCACAAAATCATGCGAAAGAAACTGCTACAGGTTTTATGATCTGCTGCAAATTGGGCATTCTGTCGTCAAACCTCCACTCTTTTTATCTCAACATTTCCACATTTAAATGTATTGGGCCGACCTCAACCCCTCTTAAAGAGGTAGCGCTTCCAAAGTAAAAATCAAGGACCTCCTTTCTTACTAATCCGATAGCGCTCTAATCTTTCGGACATTATCAATAGCGAAAAGGGAAAAACTTATGTCGATAAATGGCCTCAATTCTAAAAAGTCAGCTGTTCTTCGGCCTCTTATCACTCATCATTAATGTTTAATCCCCCAAGGTAAGGTCCACAATTGGTTTAAGCCAATCAAACGAAATACTTGGCCTATAAGGTCATCATTTGGTTTCTATGCTCCGATAAGAATTCAGGTATGAAATAATTATTCATTCACAGCAGTCAAACTGCGCTAACGCAGGACATAGCGGTTCATTATTGCCGTTTCCATTCGGCCTTCTACCCATCCTGTGAGAATCGCTGGTAGTAGGTTTAATGGATTTCCTCCTTTAACCACTAAAGTTCTCTATTCGTAACCATCCATTGTCTTATTTGGGACTACAACACAAGAAACACATAGATCATCTTTCGGTTACCACCTAATTTAAAGTAAAGATACAGTCCTGGATTAAAATTCTCCTTAAAGCATTTATAGACCGGCTTGCCGCAATCCTCGGACATAAAAACGAACGAGCCCATCATTAGAAACTTTTTTGTACAGCATTTTAGATAAGTGTGGTCAGACCTTATATCTGAAAGGAAAAACAAGCTTTTTTTTTTT
>FWPU01002767.1_pt1 | contig 46766 bp, 45 predicted proteins | sample 2228361 | NCBI WGS metagenome assembly FWPU01 (sample SAMEA103939777, study PRJEB20133) | metagenome
AACGCGTGCCCTACACGTCGCTCTCCGCCGCGTCGAAAAACTCTTTCCGCTTCGTCCCCCTGACACACCCACCCCGGCGTGGCCAGTGCCCCGACGTCATCCCCCAACGCCCCGTGGATTCGCTCCTTGCCCGTGCGTTCCGCGTCGGCCAACCCCGCACCTCCGCTACGGAGCGTGACGATCCTCTGCGCCATGATCGTCTCCGGTGCGAACCCCGCGTCCGTGCGCTGGCGCGGATCCATCCCCTGCGCGGTCGCGAACGTCTGCCACAACCCGACGCGTCAACAGAAGGCCTCCGCCAACACCTGCCCGCCGCGCACGCGGGACCGACTCCGCCACGCTCCGCTGCATGGGATACTCCGTTCGTCCTTTGCCCTAGAATGTGCTCATGACCGCACATCACGTATATACAGGGGACTTGTCTCAACCACTTTTTCACCCCTTTGCGACGTGCCCTCCGCTTCGCTAATGTTAGGGTTTTGCATAACATGATCACCCTCGGCACGCAGTATCGGTCGCCTTGCCGAACCAGTGCGTGGTCTTGAGGCAGATCTTCACCAGCATCAGCATGACCGGCACCTCGATTAGGACGCCGACAACCGTGGCTAGGGCTGCGCCCGAGGGCAATCCGAAGAGCATGGTCGCCGTGGCGATGGCCACCTCGAAGTGGTTGGACGCGCCGATCATGGCCGAGGGGGCCGCGTCCTCGTATTCGAGCTTGAGTGTCTTTGCCAGGCCGTACCCTATCCAGAAGATCAGGTTCGTCTGGATCAAGAGCGGGATGGCGATCCAAAGAATTGTCAAAGGGTTTGAGAGAATCGTTTGGCCCTTGAAGGAAAAGAGCAGCACCAGCGTGGCCAGAAGCGCGGCGATGGTAATCGGCGTCAATATATGCAGGAACGTGTCCGTGAACCAGTCGTGCCCCTTGGCGCGGATGATGATCTTCCGGGACGCGTACCCGGCCGCCAGCGGCAGGGCCACATAGATGCCGATGGAAAACAGCAAGGCCTGCCAAGGAACCGGCAGCCGCCCGACGCCCAGCAGGAATCCACCGAGCGGTCCATAGAGAAGTAGCATCGTCAGCGAGTTGATCGCCACCATGACAAGCGTGTGGCCGTCGTTGCCCTTGGCGAGAAATCCCCATACCAGCACCATGGCCGTGCACGGCGCGATGCCCAGGAGGATGCATCCGGCCAGGTAGCTTCGCCAGAGCGGGACCTCCAGCATCTTTACGCCCTCGACGAGCACCACCTTGCCCACGCCATGCTCGGCGCCCACGGGAAGCTCCAGGCCCAGGGGCATCTTGACCAGGTCAACGGCGTCCGCGCCGATCAGGCCTCGCAAAAGCACTCCAAGAAAGAGGACGGCAATAGCATACATCGTGAAGGGCTTCACCGCCCAATTGACCAAGAGCGTCAGACCGACGGGTTTGGCGTTCTGGCCCGCTTTCAAGACTTCGGCGAAATCGATCTTGACCATGATCGGGTACATCATAAAGAAGAGGCAGGCTGCGATCGGAATGGAGACCACCGGAGCCTCGCCCACGTAGATGGTCATACCGTCCAGGAAAGTCGCCACGCCTGGCGCGACCTTGCCGAGCACGATTCCGGCCACGATGCACAAGCCCACCCAGAGCGTCAGGTACTTCTCGAACGCGCTCAGGACCCTGGCCTCCTTATGCATGCTTCAGCCGTCATGGTTACGTTCATCTCCGGCAACCGGTTTGTTGGCCTTGACGTCCAGGCCCGTTACGAAGTCGCTCGGCCTTGTGCCGGGAAGAAGTTTCGGCGTGATCATGTGGGTGCCGTCGGGTAGACTGGGGGAGTTCCTCGCTTTTGTAGCCGACCGTCCTCCCCAGCGCGTCGGCGTATGGCCACCGGCAGAAGGGACCGCCCTGTCTGGCGATCGTCCCGTATACCTCGCGGACGGTTCTTCGGGAGTCCGCGTTTCTGTTCGAGAGCACCGGGCAATGTCTCCACGAACGCCCGTATCTCGTCCCGAACGCGACGGTAGTACGCAAGCGCTTCTTGCTCGGTCTTGGCGTCCGCTGCCAGTCGTGGCGGATCATCGAAGCCAACGTGAACGACCTTCACCTTGCCGGGGACGTAGGGGCAGGTCTCGTGCGCATGGCCGCAGACCGTGACCACGTAGTCGAACGCTCTCGTCGGCAGGTCCGCCACGACTTTGGAGTTGTGCCGACTGATGTCCACCCCGGCCTCGGCCATGACCTTGACCGCCATAGGATCGAGGCCGTGCTTCTCGATGCCCGCCGAGAAGGCTTCAATGACATCGGCCTTCAGGTGCCGCGCCCAACCCTCGGCCATCTGGCTCCGGCAGGAGTTGCCGGTGCAGAGAAAAAGAATCTTGGTCTTACGATCCATTTCTTTGTACCCTCAGTTTGCGCAGGTTGCCTTGGCAAGACGTTTCATATCCGCCTTCACGGTCTTGTGGTCTGCCAGGCAGTTGCGCAAGCATTCCTGAAGGCCCTTTTCCAGGCGATGTCTCGGCTGCGCGAGCTTGTAGTACATCCAGGTCCCTTGGCGCCGGCCCTTGACCATCCCGGCCGAGCGCATGATTCCGAGGTGACGCGAGACCTTGAAGTCCGGCTCGCCAATGGCCTGGGCCAGCATGCAAACGCACGTCTGGCCATGAAGGGCCAACAGGACGGCGAGTCTCAAACGGATCGGGTCGGAGAGAACCTTGAACAGAGCGGCTTGGTCTTGCATGGCGCCCTCCTTGCATTTCTGCGAATCTGTGCATATCCGCATACAATACGGATTCACGCCCGCCTGTCAAGATGTTTGCCCAAATTTTTCACATCACCCGAATCCATGGCAAACGGGCCGAGGCGGACCGTTTGCTACGGATCCGGGCTTTCTAACGGAAGCGGTCCGTGCCTTGACAGGGGGATATTTCCGTTGCTACTCTGAAGCGAAGACATTCAGACAACCGACCGGAGGACTTTGCGTGCACCTACGGGTCGAACAAGGGCCCGAGCAGGGACTGACTTTCGCCATTCCTCCAGGGGGCGCACGTCTGGGGCGTTCCTCCAAAAACGATATTGTCCTTTCTGATCCGCTCCTGTCACGGCATCATTGTCGCTTTTTCTTCAAACCGGGAGAGGGGCTCTGGGTGGCTGACCTGGGCAGTTCCAACAAGACCCTCGTGAACAAGAAGGCCATTCAAGAGACGCGCGTCTACGCAGGAGACATCATCACCATCGGCGATACGCTCCTGTGCGTTCTGTGCGATACGCCGGGAGGAACAGCTTCCGGCGGAGCCGGGGCAGGACCGGTGGTCGATCTGGGCCTCTCGGAACAGACCAAACCGCAGACGCAGGCTCTCCTGCGACTGGGACGCGACCAGTTGATTGTGATTCTCTTCATTGTCAGCGCGCTGGCTGCAGCGGTTTGGGTCTGGCGCCTATACAACCGCCCGAACACTCCCGCGCAAAGGACTGCGGACCTCGCTCCACGAAGGTCCCTTTTGCCGCTGGCCGTTGACTACGAAAAAGTGGAAGGGACCACGGACAATATTTTCCGCTACGCCCTCACGATCCGCCCTGACATGACCCTCAGCGTTCACATTGACGATCTGCAGAGCCACCGACACGTGGCCGGGGAGGAGAAAAAATTGACGCCCCATCACGTCGAGGAACTCGCGCAATATTTTGACAATTCCGGCTTTTTCCTCCTACAGAACGAATACCGCGGGGTTCCCCCTCCCGGCGTTTTCACCCTCTGGGATCTTTCCATCACGCTGGGGCGGCGCACGCACCGCACCGTCGTCATCAACCGGCTGGAGCCGGCCCTATTCAAAGCGGTGCGGGAAAAGATCGAAACCTTCGGGCGCAATGAACTGGGGCTGTGGGCCATTCAGGTTCCTCCCGAACGGCTCCGGCAGATGGCCCACGACGCCTTTCTGAACGCCCGCAAACTGTATGGTGAACGCTCCGTGAAGCCGGACAATCTATGGCGGGCTATTCGGACGCTTCAAAAATGCCACGCCGACCTCCAATCCATCGAGCCAAAACCCGATTTCTATGCCGAAAGCCTGACCCTGCTTTCCGATGCTCAGAAGGAACTCCAAGAAAAGTACGACGAACTCAATTTTCAAGCCAGCCGCTCCCTCAACATCCAAGACTGGCAGGGAGCCGCGCGCGAGCTTCGCGCGATTTTGGAGGTGATCCCTGACGAACAGGACACCCGCTACCAGGACGCCCGGACAAAGCTTCTGGAGGTAGAAAACCGCCTGCAGATGATGAAACGGAGATGAACAGGAACCGACCCAGGCCCGGAAACGGGGGGAAAGACCAGCGGAGGAAACGACACCATCGGAATCCGAACCGCTCTCTACGGTGGGCCTCCGCGACTTTGCTGGCCATCGGTGTGCTCGGCGCCCATGGGGCCATCCGCCGGGAAACACCGTCCTGCCAAGTGTCCATCACGGCGGAGCCGGATGGCGCCACACTGATTGTGGATGATGTGCCGCGGGGTTCGACACCCGCTGTGTTGACCGATCTAGAGCTCGGAGAGCATCTGATCATTCTGCGGAAGCCTGGGTTTCGAGAAGGCCGATTCACCCTTTCCCTCGCCCCCGGCCAGAATCTCGTTCAACAGTACCGGCTGGACCCCCTCACCGGCCTCCTTCTTCTTCGATCGGATCCTCCTGAGGCGGAGGTGTATGTGGGAGGGGCTTTTCGAGGGAAGACCCCCCTGTTGCTCACCGATCTCCCCCTGGGCACGCATCGCATCAGGTTCAACAAGTCCGGGTTCCGCTCCAAGGAGATCGACGTTTCGCTTACGGATCGCACACCGCGCAAGGAAGAAATCACCTTGAGCGCCGACACGGGGAAACTTCTGGTCGTTTCCCATCCCGCTGGGGCCCAGGTCAAACTCAACGGCATTTTCAAAGGCGTTACCCCCTGTGCCTGTGACGGCGTGCAGGAGGGCAACGTGACGGTGGAGGTGACCCTGGATGGATACCAACCCTGGAAAGACACGGTTCGGGTTGCGGCAGGGCAGGAGCAGAAGATGGAAATCTCCCTCCCCGTCATCCCTTCTGAACTGCAGGTTGTTTCCCTACCCCCGAAAGCGCGCATTTACCTCAACAATCAGTTCCGTGGCGAGACTCCGTTGACTCTGCGTGACCTCCCGCCCGGCACCTATCGGGTTCGCGCGGAGTTGCCGGGACACGACATTCAGGCCCGGGACGTGCTGATCCAGCCGGCTTCCCAGGTCGTCGAGGAGTTCCGCCTGCAGCCCAACGTAGGAAGTATTTATGTCACGACGGAACCGCCAGGTGCCAAGGTGTTTCTGGACGGGAAGGAGGTGGGGACCACGGCCTCCAAGCCGGATGGCACAAACCGGGTATCCGAGGCGCTCCTCATTGCGAATGTCCCCATCGGCAGACACGAATTATCGGTGTCTCTCAAACAATATGCGGCTCGGCCGGTCACCGTGACCGTGGAGAAGGACAAGGCCGTTTCCCAGCACGTCAAACTCGAACGTCACTTCGTGCCCGATTACGAAGTCAACACGACCCGCGGCATCATCCGAGGTGTTCTCGTGTGGGTGCACGACGGCAATGTCAAGCTGGAGGTGGCCCCCGGAGTGTTTCGCGTTATTCCTGCGGCCAAGATCAAAACACAGCGCCCGCTTCCCGTCCCTGAGGCCGGTCGTCCATAAATCCGTGCGTCCGTTCCCTCCTCCCTGCTGCGCACAGGGTTCCGGAGAGAGTCCACGCTTCATGCCACGCCGTCACCCTGGCCTTTCGGCCCGCTTCACGGAATACGCCGGTGCCGTCGATCATTCGAAAAGGCGGCGTGTTGGTTAACGATCCTGTCCGCTGGCCCAGCACAAAGCGGCGCCTACCCGGAGCGCTTCGCGGGGAAACCACCCAGCCTGCATCTCCAATACGCCGTGGCTGCGCAACCCACCCCAGACACATCGGCCGGGCGGGACATTCCACAACATCCGCCGCACGCGCAGGTTCCGATCCACAAAGACGAGGTCCAGGGCAAATCGCATACCAAGGGTATGGACAGCGTGGCAGGGTGCCAAATACAGCGCCTCTCCCGCATCGAGCCGGTCACGGCCGAGCAAACCCCGGCCGCGGCTCCAGAAGCCCTCCGCCATCCAGACCCGGGGAATGAGGATGTGTCCGCAGAAGTCACCGAGGGCCGCCGTCTTCATTCATTTGAGCAGTAAACCGATGAGAACACCCACAGCGGTGAATCCAAAATAGACGAGGGCCCGCGCCAACTTCCATTCGTTGAATCCGAGGCTCAGTCGCACATCGCCTCCCACATTGAGCAGCAGAACGATCACGGTCAATCCGAGCAGCAGCAGCGCGAACAGGAGTTTCCGGTTCATCATGTCCTCCGGGTTATTCGTGAGGCCAACGCCTCAAGGATGGTCTCCGGCTCGGCCATACGCCCGCGTCCCTCTCGGCCACACGCCAACTCTCCGCGCGCGACTTCCAAAACATGAACACCTCGGCGCCGCAAAATCCGCACGTTGTCTCGGGTGGCCGGGTGAAGCCACATGGCTTCATTCATGGCTGGCGCCAACAAAATCGGGGCGCGGGTAGCCAACGCCGTACACGTCAACAAGTCGTCGGCCAGCCCGTGGGCCAGCTTGGCCATCACGTTTGCCGTGCAAGGAGCAATGACAAACCGATCGGCCCATTCCGCTAACGACAGGTGCCCGGGGACCCACTCGGTCACCTCCTGGAACAGATCAGTGGCAACCGGATTCCGTGACAGCGTCTGAAAGGTCAACTCGGTGACAAAACGACGCGCGGCTGCTGTCATAATGACCCGCACTTCCCACCCGCGCGTGACAATACGCCGGACCAGCTCCGCCGCTTTGTAGGCGGCGATCGAACCTGTCACGCCCAGCACAACCCGGAGATTTTTGCGTTGCGTTGTCATGGCTCCTTTCCTTCCAGGCGAGGGAGCCTGGTCTGTGCGTAGGGAAGAGGCAAGGCCCATTCCCGCGTGAGAATACCGTCCAGTTCGTCGAATGCCCGCTCCAGGTTGTCATTGACAACAATATAGCGGAACTCCGCGGCGGCAGCCATTTCCGCCTCGGCATTTCGGAGTCGTACGGCCAGAGCCTCCGCCGAATCCTCCGCCCGTGTGATCAGGCGTTGCCGGAGGGCCTCCGGTGAAGGCGGCAGGATCAGAATATCCACAAATCCGGCTTTCATGACATGGCCCGCAGGCAAATCCGCCAAGGTCCGTCGCACCTGGCGGGCACCTTGCACGTCAATGTCCATCAAAACGCTCTGCCCGGCCTGCATGGGTTCTAAGACAGCGGTCCGCAAGGTTCCGTAACGGTGGCCATGCACCACGGCATGTTCGAGGAAAAGTCCTTCAGCAACACGGCACATGAATTCCTCTTCGCTGAGGAAATAATACTCCCGACCGTCTTGCTCAGACCCACGCGGAGACCGTGTCGTGCAGGAAATCGAATACACCAGGTCCAGATACCGACGCCGCAACCACTCGCATAGAGTACTTTTACCTGCTCCCGAAGGGCCGCAGATGACAATCAGAAGGGGCCGACGCCCCGATGCGGACATCGTCATTCGTCTGTCCTTTCGCGCGGCGATGGGCCTATTCGACGTTTTGAATTTGCTCCCGAATCGCCTCCGTTTCGGCCTTAGCGGCCATCACCCACCGCGCGATCAAGACGTCATTGGCTTTGGCGCCCATCGTGTTGAGTTCTCGAAAAATTTCCTGGCAAAGGAAATCCAGGGGTCGCCCAACCCTACGACCCCTTTCCAGAAGGCGTCCCGCCTGGGCCACATGACTCGCCACGCGAACGAGTTCTTCTGAAATATCCCCTCGGTCTGCGATCAGCGCCGCCTCCCGAAGAAGAGCGGAGCGATCCTTCGCCTGGAGACGCGCGCCGGCCGCGCAAAGGCGCGCACGCAGCGCGGCCTGCTGCCGCCGCGTCACCTGCGGACTTCGGCGCTGAATGCGTCTGAGCAGGTTCTGCACGCGTTTCACCCGTCGCCGCACATCCACCTCCAACGCGCGGCCTTCCCGTTTCCGTGTGTGAATCAGGCGGCGGAGGGCGTGCCCCGCGGCGCGGAGAATCGCGCGCCAGGCCAACGCGGCATCCGGAATCACATCTGGGGAACGCACCACGTCTGGAAGCCTCACAAGGACCGACGCGGTGAGATCATCTCGCAGTCCGAGCCGGGCAGCCGTCGCGCGCAACGCGGCAACGTACGCGGTTGCCAAACTCCGATCCACCAGAAACCCGCCAGACTGTGCCTTCCGCACGCGCTCCACGATGACGGTCCCGTGTACGGCTCCCCGGGAAATTTTTTTCCGGATCAGCCGTTCCAGATGCGCTTCACACGCCATCAACGGCTTCGGGAGAGTGAGCGTCACGTCCCGTTGCCGCCGATTCCCTGAGCGGAGTTCGACTTGCGCACGGACCCCGCGCGCTATCGCTTCTCCGCGACCAAACCCGGTCATGCTGATCAGACTCATAGAGCGTTTCAGACTCCCGGCGGTGCATGCCTGTGCGGATAGCCTATCGCGCGCTTCCCGTCTGAGGGTTCATCGTGTGGGACGGCGCCGCGACCGGGCGGCCGGCGTTGGCACGCAAGTAGGCCTCGACAAAACGATGGACATCGCCATCCAGCACGGCCGCAACGTCCGTCCTTTCCATACCGGTGCGATGATCCTTGACCAGGGTATAAGGTTGGAGAACGTAGGAACGAATTTGGCGTCCCCACGCTATTTCGCCTTTCTTTCCGTAAAAGCGTTCCGCCTCCTTTTTTTTCTGATCCATAAGATAGTCGTACAGTTTAGCCCGAAGGAGTTTCATGGCCCTGGCCCGATTCTGATGCTGTGACCGCTCCGCCTGACAGGCGACGACAATTCCCGTGGGAAGATGCGTGAGCCGTACGGCGGATTCGGTCTTGTTGACGTGCTGCCCTCCCGCTCCCCCCGAACGGTACGTGTCCACGCGCAGATCTTTTTCGTCAAGGGTCACGTCGACTTCGTCTTCGACCTCGGCCACCACATCAAGCGCGGCAAACGAGGTATGACGCCGGTGGTTGGCGTCAAACGGACTCATGCGGACCAGACGGTGAACGCCGCGTTCCGCCTTCAGGTAGCCGTACGCATATGGCCCCGTCACCAGAAAGGTGACGCTCCGAATGCCGGCCTCCTCGCCCGGCTGATAATCCATCACCTCCACCGTGAAGCCGCGCCGTTCTACGTATCGCCGATACATCCGCAACAGCATCTCCGTCCAGTCGCACGATTCCGTTCCGCCGGCACCGGCATGCAGGGTCAAATAGGCATTGTTGGAGTCCAGGGGACCGTTCAGAAGGCAGGTCAATTCGAGTGTTTGGACATCCTGTCCCGCTTGATCCAGAGCGGAGAGGGCCTCACGTTTCGCCTCGTCCGCATGGGCTGCGTTGGGTTCTTCGTCGGCCATCTGCAGCAGTAAGGCCACCTCTTCCAGGCGGCGGCCAATGACGTCAAAAGGCTCCACGACACCCCTTTGAGCATTAATCTGACGGATGGTTTCGCGTGCCTGGTTCGGGGCGTTCCAAAATCCCGGCTGATGCGTCCGAGCCTCCATCTCGGCCAGGAGGCGGCGTCGGTTGTCCACATCAAAGGCACCTCCGCATCTCGGCCAGGGAGTCTTGAAGGCGACGCAGACGCTCGCGTGGGTCTTCCGTTGTCATCGCCGCACCGCCTCTCGCGGGGACGGTTCTTGGGTGGCTGCCTGCCGATCGCCGTTGGCGCTCTGCCGTGGGGCTTCCGCCACAGGGGTCCATATCCTGTGCGCTCCCCTTTTTGATACACAGCCGGTGCCGCCTGGTAAGGAGGCAAAATCCGCTGAACCATCCAACGTGCCACGCATCCTAGGGAATCGGCCACGCGGCGTCAACGTTCCGATGAACCGTTTCCGCCGAATGCACGCAGAAAACGGCGAATGGCCCCGCGCATCCCGGTCGCATCTTGTCTTGCGGCGTGAACGTTCTCGTCCTATAGTAAGGCGTCGCGGCGTTTGTTCTTTGGAGCAAACACAACAGCGTGGAAACGGCATCGAGGGGTGACGATGAGCGGCGGCCGGATCCGCCCGCGGATTCCCTACACTCCGTCGTTGCGCCCGAGGGAAAAATCCACGCGGGTTGTGCGCACGGACCGAAGCGAAAGTTTCTGCGCGGATGCGGAAAGGAGTTCCGGCCCATGTCCAAAATTATTGCCACGGCTGCTATCCGCGGCGCTCATCAGATGGTTGCGCGGGCTGAAGAGACCCTAGCACGCATGATCGAGAAGCACGGCAAGGACGCCAAGGTGGAATACCCGAACACGGCGTATTACCTGCCCCTCATGTATCTGTTCCTCGGCCAAAAGGTCCGTATCCTGGGCGATTTGGAGGAGTCCCTGCAGGAGGCGCGTCGGCTCTTGGCCCCCATCCCGAGCGAGGAGCTCTGGCTGCCGTACCTGGGCGATACGCTGGACAGCGGGGTGGCCACGCTGATCGCGGAAGAAGCCATTGAAGCGATGAAACTCCTTGAGCGACAAAGTCCGGCCAACGGTATCTGGCTGGGCTTTACCGACGATTCCATTCTCCGCAAGCAGGGAATCAAGCTGGTGGACGGTCGCATGCCGGGTTTTGCCGCCGTGATCGGCGCGACCCCCACCAACGCCGAGGCCGTAAAACTGATCCTGGGGCTTCAGGAGCGGAACATTTTGGTGTTCATGGCCGGACACACGAAGGGCCGGGCCATTGCCGAGCAGCTTGCCGAAGAGGGCGTTGAGATGAACTGGGACACGTTCCTCGTCCCGTACGGCAAGGACATCACGGCGGCGGTTCATGCCCTAAATTTTGCCGCACGTTCGGCGATGAGCTTCGGCGGGATTGAACCCAAAGGGCTCAAGGAGGCACGGGACATCCTGCTTTACAATAAGGAACGCGTGTATGCCTTCGTCCTCGCACTGGGCGCAGATTCCGGCGTGCCGGAGGAGCAGGTCATCACCGACGAGAAATACGCGACGGCTGCCGGCGCCATCAACTTCGGATTTCCCGTGATATCCGATGTCGGAATACCGGCTATTCTGCCCACCGGCATTTGCACGTACGAGCATGTGGTCCCGGACGTCCCTCTTTCGGAGATCATCAACCGGGCGGTGGAGGTCCGCGGGATCACGATCAAGATCGAAAAAATCCCCATCCCCGTGCCCTACGGCGCGGGATTCGAGGGGGAGCGGGTCCGCAAGGAGGACATGTACGTGGAGTTCGGCGGCAAAGCGCGCGAGGCGTTCGAACTCCTGCGGATGAAGCCGCTGGAGGAGGTGGAGGATGGCAAGGTCGAGGTGATCGGCCCCGAAATCGAGCAGATGGATCCGGGAAAGGCGTATCCGTTGGGCATCCTGGTGACCGTAGCGGGTCGCGCGTTTCAGGAGGACTTCGAAACCGTGCTCGAACGGCGCATCCACGAATATATCTCCTGCGCCCACGGCATCTTCCACATGGGCCAGCGAACAAGCACCTGGGTCCGTATCCACAAGGAGGCGCACGCTGCCGGATTCCGTATCCGCCATCTCGGTGACATCCTGGTGGCCAAAATGCATAACGATTTTTCCAGTATCGTGGACCGCGTCCAGGTGACCCTCATCACCGACGCGGACGCGATCACGCAGCCGTTGGCGGAAGCCCGGGCCATCTATCGGAAACGCGACGAACGCATCGGCGGCCTCACGGATGAGGCTGTGGACGAGTTCTACTCCTGCGTGCTCTGCCAGTCCTACGCCCCCAACCATGTCTGCATTGTCACCCCCGAGCGGCTGGGGCTGTGCGGCGCTTATTCCTGGATTGACTGCAAGGCCTCCTACCAGATCAACAAGCACGGGCCTAATGAGCCCGTCCCGAAAGGGGAATGCCTCGACCCGGTCAAGGGACAGTGGCAGAACATTAATGCCTATATTGCCGTCAAGTCGAACGGAAACCTGCAGCGGTTCAACGCGTACTCGATTTTGGAAGACCCGATGACCTCGTGCGGCTGCTTCGAGTGCATTGTGGCCATCATGCCGGAGGCGAACGGCGTCATGATCGTCGACCGCGACTACCAGGGAATGACTCCGATCGGCATGAAGTTCTCCACCTTGGCCGGTCAGATCGGTGGCGGTGCCCAGATGCCCGGTTTCACCGGGATCGGTAAACTTTATATCACGAGCGCCAAGTTTATCTCGGCGGAGGGCGGCATCGAGCGGGTAGTATGGATGCCGAAGGCCCTGAAGGAAGAAATCAGCGATCGGCTCAAGCAACGACTGGCCAAGATCGGAAAAGAGACCATGTACGATCAGATCGCCACGGAAGAGGAGGCGACCGAACCTGACCAACTCGTCGCGTTTTTGCAGAAGGTTCAGCACCCCGCGCTGACCATGCCGGCCCTTTTGTAGGCGCCCTATGGTGCGGGGGTGCGGACGGGACGGGCCGCTGGCGCACGGGAAAGGTTCGCGGCCGCACAAACACAGGCGGCGGCCGTTGACGGTGAAGGAGGCCCTCGGAATCCGGAGCGGACCCGGTGCGGCCTGACTGCCACGGCCGGCTGTCGGAGAAGGAGGCGGAATCATGGCGTTGACCGCAATGGCCATCTATAAGAACCTGCCCAAGACGAACTGCGGTGACTGCGCGTTCCCCACCTGCATGGCGTTTGCGATGCAGGTGGCTGCCAAACAAAAGGCGGTCACCGACTGCCCCCACCTCTCGGAAGAGGCAAAGGCCGTTTATGCCGACAGCTCTGCACCGCCGATGGCTTTGGTTCATCTCGGCCCGACCGGATCGGACGGGGTGGACATCGGGCAGGAAACGGTCCTGTTCCGCCATGACGGGAAATTCCAGCGGGCAACGGTTATCGGCGCCAACATCTCCGCCACCCTCTCAGATCCGGACGCGGTAGCCCGCATGGAACGGGTCAATGCGTCCCGGTTTGTCCGTGTTGGGCAGAACATCGGTGTTGGCCTGGCGGCCGTTGATATCGAAGGGCTGTCTGCGGATCAGGCCGTTCGGCGGATGCGCCTCCTGGCGCAGCACAGCCGCGTGCCCCTGGCCGTGCTGGGCTCGGATCCCGGGACTCTGTCCGCCGCGGTGGCGGCAGCGGCCGACAAACGGCCATTGATCTATCGCGCCCGCCCCGAAACCGCGCAACCCCTGATCGCTCTGGCCGTCCAGCACCGTTGTCCCTTGGCCGTTTCGGCCGACAGCCTAGAGGCTCTCAGCGAGCTGGCGAAGACAGCTCGGGAAAAAGGCGTGACCGACCTGATCCTGGCCTTTGACGGGCGAAACCCGGCTCAGACCCTTCGCCAGGTGACGAAGGCCCGGCGCGCCGCGCTGAAACAGAACTTTCGTCCGTTGGGCTACCCGGCTTTGGTGGACGTGGCGACAGACTCCGATGCCTGGGAAACTGCTCTGGCCTGTACATTCGTGGCCAAGTATGCCAGCGTGATCCTCGTCGGCGGTCTCGATCCGGCTGAACTCCTTCCGATTCTGACCATGGTGCAGAACCTCTATACGGATCCCCAGGTGCCGAACGAGGTCGAGCCCAAACTCTACACCATCGGCAAGGCGGACGACAATTCGCCCGTCCTCTTCACGACGAACTTTGCCCTCACTTACTTCAGCGTCGCCGGCGAGGTGGAGCGCAGCAAGATCCCCGCCTACATCTGTGTGGTGGACACGGAAGGGCTGGGCGTCCTCAATGCCTATGCGGGCGACAAACTGTCCCCGGAAAAGGCCGTCAAAACGATCGCCGACCAGGGCGTGGCGGAAAAGGTCCGCCACCGTAAGCTCGTCATTCCCGGATTGCTTCCGTCCTTCAAGGCCGAGATCGAGGAGACCTCCGTGTGGAAGGAGGTCCTGATCGGCCCTACCCATGCGAGCGGCATCCCGGCGTTCCTTCAGAAGGTCTGGCGATGACCTCAGCGAGTGTTGATTGTTCCTCATACCGTGTCCGCTTTCTCGGCATCGGACGCGAGGTGACGGTCGAACCGGGCACGACGCTGCTGGCGGCGGCGGAACAGATCGGCGTGATCATCAACAGTCTCTGCGGGGGAGACGGTGTGTGTGGCCGCTGCCGGATGCGGATCCGATCCGGTCGCGTGGGGGGACGAAGCGGCGGCCTTTTGTCCGATGAAGAAATTCGCCGCGGCATGGTTCTCGCCTGCCAGACCCTGGTGGAAGACGACCTCGAGGTCGAGATTCCTCCCGACACGCTGGCCAGCGAGCGGCTTCGCGTGGATGAGGACGCGCAACGGTTTCGCGCCACTTTGCCCCGGGTGCGACATCGTGAGTTTCGCCATGCACCGCTGGTGTTCAAAGTTTGCCTGCACCTGCCCCCCCCCACGTTAACCGATCCGGTCGGCGATGCCCAACGTCTTCAGCGTTCCGTCCGCAAGCTCACGGAAACGGCCTCTCTTCAAACCGGTTTAAAGGTTCTGCGCACGCTACCCTCGGTTCTCCGCCAACACAATTTCACGGTGACGGCCACAGTGGGACGCCGCCGCGGCGTGGCCGAAATCATGGAGGTGGAAGGCGGCGATACGGCCGAGCGCAATTACCTGGCCGTGGTGGATATCGGCACCTCCACGGTTGTCGCCCACTTGATCCGGGCCCACGACGGAACGCTCATCGGTGCGCAAGCCTGCTTCAATTCGCAGAGTGTATGCGGATGGGAAGTCACCTCCCGCATCATCTATAGCGAACGCATGGGGCAGGAATCGCTTCAAAGCCGCGTTGTGGAGGACATCAATCGCCTGATCGCTACGCTGGCCGCGGATCACAACGTCAACGTGCGGGACATTACGGCAGTCGTTTGTGCCGGAAACACGGTCATGATGCACTTCCTCCTCGGGCTGCCTGCCGCCGGTATTCGCCGAAATCCTTTCGTGGCCGTGGACCTTGAGCCCCCCCCGGTACGGGCGGCCGAGGTCGGAATTCGGGTCAATCCACGCGCCCTGCTGTTTTTCGTTCCGGCCATCGGAAGCTGGGTGGGCGGGGATGTCACGGCCGGCATTTTGGCCACCGGACTCGATCAGGCCGAGGAAATCAGCGCGCTGATCGACATCGGCACCAATGGTGAAATCGTCGTCGGAAACAAAGACTGGTTGGTCGCCTGTTCCGCTTCTGCCGGTCCGGCTTTGGAAGGCGCCAGTGTGAGCTGCGGCATGGTGGCTGAACGCGGCGCTATTGAGCAGGTATATGCCCGCGACGGCGCGATCCAGTGGCGCGTGATTGGCGATGCCCCCCCGCGCGGCCTCTGCGGGTCCGGCATCCTGGATGCCGTTGCCGTCCTACTGGACCTCAACGTCATTGATCGATCGGGGCGCTTCGTTGCAGGGTCCCATCCCGCGTTAGAGTCCCACGAAGGAAGCCTCGGGTTCCGTCTGGCCGCCGCGCGCGAGACGGCCCACGGCAAGCCGCTGATCCTGATGCAGGAGGATCTGGAGAACGTCATCACGGCCAAAGCGGCCATTTTTGCCGCCACCAAAATCCTTTTCGATCGTCTCCAGTTGCGCATCACCGACATCAGCCGGCTGTTTATCGCCGGCGGGTTCGGAAACTTTATCCATCTGGAGAACGCCATCCGCATCGGACTGTTCCCTCCGCTGCCGCCAGCCCGTATCCGCTACGTGGGCAATACGTCTATCTGGGGAGCCCGTCTGATCGCCTGCTCGGAAGAAGCGTGCGAACGCGCACACGAAATCAGCCGAACAACAACCTACTATGACCTGATGGGTAGCGCCGACTACGTGGAACAGTTCAAGCAGGCGCGGTTTCTGCCCCATACCCAGATCGAACTGTTCGAAGACAGAGGAACGTGACGTGGCTACGATCGTTTCCATTACCGGAAAGGGAGGCACCGGAAAAACCACGGTTGCTGCTCTCGCCCTTCTTGCCCTCAAACGGATGGGCGTGGGCCCCCTCCTGGCGCTGGATGCGGATCCGGACGCCAACCTGGGCACCGTGCTGGGGATCCGCGTGGAACGAACCCTCGGCGACCTGCGGGAACAGACCCGTGAGGCCATGAAAAATTTTCCGCCCGGCATGTCCAAGGAGAGCTATATTCAGGCCGGCCTCCACGACATCATCGTGGAAACAGACCAACTGGATGTGATCACCATGGGACGCTCGGAAGGAACCGGCTGTTATTGCTATATCAATAGTCTGCTCCGAAAATTTGCCGACGACCTCAGCAAGGCCTACCGCTGGCTCGTGATGGACAATGAGGCCGGCTTGGAACCCATCAGCCGCGGGCTGGCTTCTCGCATTGACCACCTGATCGTCGTCGTCAATGCCAATCCGCTGTCCTGGGACTGTGCCGTTCGCATTAGTGTCCTGGTGCGCGAACTGAAAACATCCATTGGACGGACCGGCTTTCTTCTCAATGCCGTCGCCGCAAACAACGCGGACAAAGTCCGCCGGGAAGTCGCCGCCAGCAGCGGGTTGGACTACTTCGGCGCCGTTCCCCACGACCCGGTTTTGGAAGAGAGAGTTTTGGCGCGGCAGCCCCTCACCGAGAGGGACAGCACGGCGGCCGTTCAGGCCATGGAGGCCATTGTCCGCGAACTCCGAGCGAGGTGAAGCATGCACGTTCCTGATACCCGCGAAAAATGGGCTCACCCCATCAACACAGTCACCATTGGGGCGACAAAGGCCGAAGGCGGAACCCGCGGCCGAACCGTCACCGTGGGCGGAGAAACGACCCTTCCCTTCCTCACCTTCGAAGGGGCCATGCCCCATCGCCCTGCCATCGCCGGCCTTGTCGTGGATGTCGTGCCGGAGGATTGGCCTGACATCCTTAAGCAAGCGATTGGACCGGAGATCCAATCCCCTGCCGAATGGGCAGCCAAGTTGGTCCGCGACTGTCCGATTGACCTCATTTGCCTGAAGTTACTGGGGCCGGACCCGTCAGGGAGAAATCAATCACCTGAGCAGGCCGCCGAGGCCGTTCAGGCCGTTCTACGGGCCGTGGACGTACCGCTGATTATCTACGGATGCGGCGACGTGGAAAAGGATAACGACGTGCTGCCGGAATGTTCCCAAGCCGCCCGGGGCGAAAATTGTCTGATCGGCGCCGTGACGGAAAAAAACTACCGGACGCTGGCCGCGTTGGGCAAGGCCGATAAGCATAAACTCATTGCCGAAGCGCCGGTGGACATCAACATTGCCAAACAGGTCAATATTCTGCTCCAGGACGCCGGTTTCAATCTTCCAGACGTTGTCATGGGTCAGGTCACCGCGGCATTGGGCTACGGTTTCGAATATGTCTACACGATCTTTGAGCGCGTACGGCTGGCCGGATTAAAGGGCGACAAGCTGATGGCGCTGCCGCAAATCGCCAACGTCGGTTGGGACGTTTGGAAGGTAAAAGAGGCGTTGGCCGATGAGGACGTGCTGCCGGGCTGGGGGAAGCTCGAGAAACGAGGTCCGCTGTGGGAAATCGCCACCGCGGCCAACTATCTTCAGGCCGGCGCCGACATTGTCACCCTGGCGCATCCTCGCTCCATCGCCACCCTGCGCGAGATGATCGACCGATTAATGGAACCTTGAGGCAACAACCCACAACCCAACAAAGGAGATGGGCTATGATCTTCATCGGCGAACGTATCAACACCGGATTCAAGGACATCAAACAGGCCGTCCTTGACAAAGACCCCCGCCCCATCCAAGAGTGGGCGCGCAAACAGACCGAGGCTGGAGCGCACTATCTCGACGTGAACCTGGGCGCGGTCTCCCGCAAGCCAGAAGACATGTGTTGGATGATCGAGCAGGTTCAGGCCGTCGTGGAGACGCCCATCTCGATTGATGCGAACCGACCGGACGTCTTCGCCGCTGCTATCCGGGTCTGCCGAAAGACGCCGCTTCTCAATTCCACCACCGCGGCCGCCGACAAGCTGGAGCCGCTCATGGCTCTGGCTGCCGAGCATCGCGCCGCGATCATTGGCGTTGTTATGGATGAGTCCGGCACGCCCAAGAGCGCCGATCAGCGTGTGGAAATCGCCGGCCGGATCATGGCCAAAGCCATGGAAATGGGCATTCCCACAGACGATCTCTTCCTGGATCCCATTGCGATGCCCCTGAAGTTCATGCAAGATCAGCAAAAGGAAATTCTCGAAGCGATCCGGCAATTCCGCCTGTTCTCGGACCCGCCTCCCCACATCAGCATCGGTCTTTCCAACGTCTCCAACAGCGCCCTGCACAAAAAGCTCATCAACCGCGTGTTTCTGGCCATGTGCATCGCGAACGGTCTCGACGCCGCAATCTGCGACGTGACCGACGGGGAGCTTGTCAACACAGCGCTCACCGCCGAACTGATCATGAACCGCCAGATCTACGCCGATTCCTACGTCCGCGCGTAGAAGTCGGTGCCCGTTTTTTGGACGCATCGGATACGCATTTCGTCGAAACCGGCAGACAACACCGCGTCGCTCGGTGTGTCTCCAGCAGGCGAGTCCCGAGACGAGTCGGGTCACCCTGATTGCTCTGTCAATCCCCCTTTTTTGCGTCTTGACGGGGAAACCTCCTTGCCGCAGCGTGGCGCCGTGGCCGCCTCGTCTCGATTACTCAGCAATAGGACTCTCCTGGCAGGCGTCACGCTCCTTTCCGCCGCCTGGCTCGCGAACCTCCCCTGTTGCGGGAACAACCTCATCGGCCTCGATGACTTCACCTACCTCACCGCCCTTCCCGAATTCTCCTGGCGTGAACTGCTTCGCCTTTTCACCGAACCGCGCGAGGGATACCAGCCCTTGGCCCTCCTCACACTCGCCATGGACTATCGGCTTTGGGGTGCCGACCCCTTCCCCTACCACCTGGTCAGTCTGCTGCTTCACGGCCTGAACACCCTTCTCGTGTACGCCTTCGTGATGTGCTGCCTGCAGGACCAATGGACCGCATGGGCCACGGCCCTGCTGTTTGCCGTCCATCCGATCCATGTGGAACCCATTGCCTGGGTTGCTTCGCGCAAGGATCTGCTCTTCGCCGCGTTTTACCTGGCATCTCTCCTCGCCTATGTCCGCTGGCTTGATCGCCGTTCGCATGCCGCCTACGGGCTCGCGATCGCTTCGATCATCATAGCCTTCCTAGCCAAAGGCATGGCAGCCTCCATCGCACTGAGCCTGCCTGCGCTCGACTGGCTCCGGCGCCGGAACATGCGGTCGCTTTCCGCATGGTTGGATAAAGGGCCGTTCGTTCTGGTGTCTCTGGCCTTTGGCCTTGTGAGTATTTACGCGCAGCAGGCATCCGGCTATTCCCCTACACCGGATCGTTGGGGACCACCCCTCGCGCGGATTCTCGTGGCCGGTTGCGCGGGCGCACGATACCTACAGCTTCTTTTTTTGCCCATCGGGCTTTCCGCCTACCACCCCTGGCCGGAAACCGCGTGGTCGCTACTTCTTTGCGGAGCGTTGGGAACAGCCTGCGCGCTGTCGCTCATATTGGCCGCTCTGTTCTCACCTCCCCGCTGGCGACCGGCCGGATTCGGCGTGCTGTTCCTGTTCGCCAACCTCGTCCTGTTCCTTCAGATTGTCCCGGTGGCCAACTTCCTTGTGGCCGAACGCTACGCCTACGTCGGATCGATCGGGGTCTGCCTGCTCGTCGCTTGGGGACTCCGCCAGGCATTGTCAGGGACTGCGGGACGCAGAGCCCTGGCGCATGCCGTCCTCGTTTCCTGCGCTGTCCTCCTGGGCGCTCTGTCGGCTCGGCGGTGCGCCGTCTGGAAAGACGGCCTTACCCTGTGGACCGATGCGATTCGGCGCTACCCGCGCGCCGTGTTCGCCTGGGATCAACGCGCCCTGGAGCACTATGCACTCGGCCATTACCGCGAAGCCATCGCAAACCTTGATCAGGCCCTCCGGCTGAACCCTACCTACCTGCGAGCCTTTATCAACCGCGCCGCCGCCCGATACCGCGTCGGCGATTTCCACGGCGCCATCGTGGACTACGACGAGGTCATCCGCCGCTCTCACGGACCGGACGGTTATTCCGGTCGCGGGCTCGCTCGAGCCGAACTCGGCGACATGCCCGGTGCCCTGGAGGATCTCAATCGGGCAGTTGAAATCGGCCGTGGAAAAGAACCGCTCCCCTACTTGAATCGCGCCCGTGTGCGCCTGCGCGTCGGCGACTGGCCGGGAGCTGCGGAGGATGCGCGCCGCGGACTTGTGCTGCGGCCGGAGCACCCGACGGGATGGCTGACGCTGGGACTGGCGCTTGAAAAACTGGGCCGGACAGCGGAGGCGCGCCAGGCCCTCGCGCAGGCGCTGCGTCTGGACCCCACCAGTACGGAGGCACGGACCGCGCTCACCCGGCTCCAGAACCCAGTGTCTCTCCCGTAGCCCGAGAATGGTATCCTGCGTGCTTCCCCTCACCGGCGGCCCTCAGGCGGTTCCTGCCGCACAGAGCCGCCGCCGAGCGGAAAACGCCTGAGCGGATACACGCGCCGCCCAGCCCGGTCCCGGCAACGGGTGGCGGGGAGTTTGACGTTCCCTGCAGAGGCCCTGATTTGCGAGTCGCGCGCGAACGATAGTTCGTGCGGACGGCACGTTGGACGACCGGTGGGCGACAGTCCGGTTCCCTGCCGAGATCCTCCGCTATCCCGCGCTGCGTGACACCGCGAGACGATCCTTCAAGCCGGCACCAGGGGCTCGGCCGCTCGCTCGCGGTTCCTTATCCGCAATTTTGGGTTCGTCGTGTTGGTTGACGAAGCGCTCGGGTCCGTGTCGGGAACAGCTATGCTCCATTTTCAACTTCCGCCGGGTTCGCCCGCCCCGGATCCGCGAACGTTTTCGGCCCGTACCGGATTCGACGCGGGAACCAATCTTCTTCTGATTGCTCTGCCGCAGCCGAGGCTGCGCCTGATGACGGAAGATGGGCAGGTCTCGTTCCGGTATAGATTTCGTGAGCCGCGACATGCATTCCGCTTCGCGCTGTCCAAGCAAACGTTGCCTGTGCGTTTCGTCACGGCGCTCATTCCCTGAGAGTCGCGTATCCCGCAGGTCCGCCTTGCTCTCGTGGGGACACCACTCGTTGGCGGCTCCGCCGCGGAGATGGACCTTACCGTGGACGGCCAGATGATGCGCATCGGCTACTCGCTTCCGCACAGCGTCGCTGCCCGCAACGCCCCTTGACCATGTCCCTCTCCCGGATTTCCTCATCCCGCACACGGACCCGCACCGTTTTGACGCCCTCGGATGATGTGGCAACCCGGACATACTGATCATTCGGCGGCCGGGAGCATCGCGCGGCGGAACCGTGGACGAACGGCTGTGCCGTTGCATGGAACCACCTCACAACCATCCGGCAGGCCGTGGGCCCCGATGCCCCCTGTGGACTTGTCGGGATTGACCCTTGCCCCTGGCGCCGAGCATCCGCTGTTCTTCGATCCGGGCGACTGCCACAGCCTGGCTCGGCTCCGCGGTGTTTCCACGCCTCTGCCTGGACGAACAGGATCAGCAAATAGCCAAACCCAACGTGCCGGCCCCCGATGACGGGTACCGCAACGCCATGGTCGAGTGGTTCCGACGCACAGCTGGCCTTGAGTCGGCTCGTTCGGGCTCTGGTTGACCCCGCAACGGCGCCAAGAGGTGCCTTCGCTCCGTGGGGTCCTGCTCGGACTCCCTTTCGGGGTGGCCGAGGGTTGGTTCCCCGCGAGGAGCACGTTCTCGTGCCGTCTGGATACGCGCACGGCCTCTGTTTCCCGTGCGACCTTCCCCCTGTGTGCGCTTGCAGGACAACGGCCCTGTAGGGTACTGTCCCTATCGCCTGCTGGTCCATGAGCGCCTTCCCCCTCGGATTCTGGAATGACGTGGCCGTCGAGCAGCAGAACGAAACGACGGTGCGCGACGGGGCGAAGGCTGATATGACGCTGGCCATGAACCACGAGTTCGACGCCTCGTCGGAGCACACGCACCGCATTCTCCGGATGCGCCATGCGGCTGGTGAGCAGGGGATCCGGGGGATCTTCTGCCACCGCGACGCGCATGGGAGGCGTCTAACCCGAGAGGGGGCCGTCTATCGCGCCGGGTTGGTTCGAGCGACCGCACCGTTCGCACGGCATCCCGCCGTCTTCGGCTTTCAGGTCGGCGGCGAACCGGATGCAGCCGTGTTTGCGGACGCCTGCCGCGCCGTGCGTATCCACAGGGAAGAGACGCCGCACCTGTGCTTGTTTTTTAACCTGTTACCCTGGCATCCGGGTGTTGAGCACCGTGTCGGGTTCTCAGAGCGGTCGTCGTGTCTGAATGCCTATGTGTCGGCCTCTCAACCGCCTCTGCTCGGCTACGACTGTTATGCCCAGATGTGCCTTCCGCCCGACGAATCCAGCGGATGGGACATGTACGTCCACAACCTTCGCGAATACCAAGCGGCTGCTCAACGTCATGGCATTCCGTGGTGGACCACGCTGCTGGCTGTCGGGCCCTTCCGTTACCGCTGCCCTACCGCCATCCGCGGCCGCGGGCCCCAGCTCTATCGCATCGGGTGGCTCGCACAGGAACAGCCTTGCGGCTGGCGGCGACGGCTGGTCCGCTGGTCACCGCGAGGATACTGTGCGGGTGTGGCCGTGGCTGGCGACCAGACAGAACGATCTCTACCGCGTGGAGGACCGTACGCGCGCCCCGGAAGTGGACGCCCGCGCGGAATCGTGACTGATCAGCGCACTGCCGATAGGGTGTCCCCATGATTCCCCAGTGGGTCATCGAGAAAAAGCGCGATGGACAGCCCCTCACGGAAGAGGAACTGCGCGCGTTCGTAACCGGCTATACCCACGGCGAGATCCCCGATTACCAAATGGCCGCCCTGGCCATGGCGATCTATTTCCGCGGGATGTCCCTTGAGGAAACCATCACCCTCACCGACGTCATGATGCGATCCGGAGCTATCCTGGACACCTCCGGTATCCCTCACCCGAAGATCGACAAGCACTCCACCGGCGGAATCGGCGACAAGGTATCCCTCGCGCTGGCCCCCTTGGTGGCATGCTGCGGGGTGGCCGTGCCCATGATTTCCGGACGCGGACTCGGCATCACGGGAGGTACCCTGGACAAACTGGAAGCCATTCCGGGATATCGAACCCTGCTCTCCGCCGACGCATTTCTCCGTATCGTGCGCACCTGCGGATGCTCCATCATCGGACAGACCGCCGAATTGGCGCCGGCTGATCGCAAACTTTACGCGCTACGCGATGTCACAGGGACAGTCCCCTCCATTCCGTTGATCGCGTCCAGCATCCTTTCCAAGAAGCTCGCCGAAGGGCTGGATGGGCTCGTCTTGGACGTGAAATGGGGCCGGGGTGCCTTCATGAAGACGCGTCCCATGGCCCGCCGCCTGGCGCGAACCCTCGTTGCCATCGCCTCCCGCATGGGCCGGCGCGTCAGCGCCCTGATCACCGATATGAACCAGCCCCTCGGCCGAACGGCCGGCCACGCGCTCGAAGTGGCCGAGGCCGTAGACATTCTCCGTGGACGTGGTCCGCAGGACGTGACGCGGCTTGTTCTGGAACTGGCCTGGCACATGCTCCGGATCGCCGGGAAGGCCGCTGATCGCCCGACCGCGCTCCGCCTCCTGCGCGCGCAGCTCCGGTCAGGCGCGGCCCTCGACCGTTTCCGAGAAATGGTCCGCCTGCACGGGGGCGTGGATATTGTGGCCGACCCAGCGCAACTTCCTTCCGCGCGTCTTCGCGAGGACTACCCAGCCCCTTGCAACGGGTATGTAACTCTGGCCGACGCGGAAATTCTCGGTCGGGCCTGCTTGGTGCTGGGTGCTGGAAGAACACGTACCACCGATAGCGTGGATCCTGCCGTGGGACTCAGCAACCTTGCCAAGGTCGACCAACGAGTCGTGCAGGGACAGCCCCTGGTGACGCTGCACGCCAATGACCCGTCGCGCCTGATCGAAGCCAAGGCTCTGCTCGAGTCCGCCTTTGTAGTTTCGGAGACGCCTGCCCGAGCTCCGCGGCTCATCACGGACATGGTAGAACCAGACCATGTCGAACCGTCCCTTTCCCCCACGGCCTGTTCACTGTGAGAGCAAGAAACCACACCCTCATCCTTGGCTGATTCTTTCGCCCACGCTCCCGGATAGCGTGCTGCCTGTCCTCTACGAACCGCCGCACACTGGCGCGACAAGCACTTTCCCGATCTCCACCGAGCCCTCTGATATTGTGAAACGCACACCGGCATGACTCCTACGCCCCTGGCCTTCTGCCCCATGACCGAGGCGTATATCGTTTTGCCGCCTCACCCCGTCATGGGGCTCAACAGAAAGCCGCTGAAACGTTGTTCGGCACTACAGGCAAGGGGTGGACGGTTCAGATTACTTTTCCCCCGAACAACCACTCGCGGCATGAGGCGGAGCGTGTGCCAGGGCCGGGACGGAACAAGCAAAAAACGGTTCTCCCCCCCCCGCGTGAAAAAACTTCTCTTTTTAGGCCCAGGAATGTCCCTTGCGTCCATCCGTGATAACAGCACGGCAGGCCCTTCCGGCGAGGGGATTACGCATAAGGACCTCTGCGGTGATCCAATGGCGCCATTTCCCGGCATCGATCCAGAACCCATATCTGACGCCGCACCTGTTCAGGCTTGATTACCAGTGGGGCCCCTTTCCTCAAAGTGTCGTAAAGGTCCAGGTAGAACCCCTTCTCGCCGGGACTCCGATCGTCTTTGGAGGTCCAGGTCTTTTCTGTGCAAAAGCGTGCTAACTCATCGGCGTTATAACTTCGGTCCGGTGTTGGCTCTTCGGAGAGGGCCCGCGCGGGCACATGTGCGGGATCGAAAAATTTCCATCGTAAAGTATGTGCGTTGCCACTCAGCCCACCGCGGGTACCCATAATCAACCAGCGTTCCTGCGGATAGGGACAGGCAGCCGTTAGCTCCACTTCCACGGTTGGCGCCCCTTCTCCGTAGAGAAGGACTTTCACGTGATCGTCGGCATCCCCCAGGGTAAGGGCCCGATCACGCAGGCAGAAAACCTTCGGATCGCGGTCTCCCAATAGCACAAGGGCCTGATCCAGATAGTGCGATCCCACATTGCAGAGTGTGCCACCGCCGTACTGTTGAAGCGTTTGCCAATCCCAACGTCGCCCGAACCCGTGTCCCGCCATCCGGATGTGAATGATACGCCCCAGCACGCCCGATTGGATCACACGCAGCACCTGTTGGAAATCTTTCGCATATCGATGATTTTGAAAAATCGTCAAAATTCTTCCGGCTTCTGTCGCCGCCGCTATCATCTCATCCGCTTCCCGTAGATGTCGAGCCATGGGTTTTTCGCAAACGACATGCTTTCCGGCTCGGAGTGCCTGAAGGGTCTGAGCGGCGTGCAGGTGACTCGGCGTGGCCACCACAACCAGTTCCGCCTCGGGATCGTTTGCCAACCCTTCGAACGTCGGTAAAGCGCGACATCGCAGCGTGTCCGCCGCCTCCTGACACCGATCGGGATGCGTGTCGCTCACAGCCACAATGCGATATTTTTCCGGAAGCGTCTGGAGCAATCGGACGTGAATGTCCCATCCGCTTCTTCCGAGTCCTGCTATTCCAACCCGCACGGTATCGTTATCCGTCATACGTCTTCTCCTGGCGTCTGCGTCTCCCCCCCGGGGGGGAGACGCGTTCTATCATCCCCTCAGTGGCAGTCTAACGACACAAGGCGTTCCGCATTCGCACAAAAATTTTTTTCTAGGACCGACGGAGGTAGGTCCAAACCGAGTAGGAAATTTTTCAGCCGCGCATCTGTGCCATCGCGTCCAAATAGAAGCCGATCCGGAAACTCGACGAGAAATCGACGGGCATGCACGCGATCCCGTGCACGCGTAGATTCCACGCTGAGGAGCCAGGCGTACCCGATCCCGAGTCGATCCATGTTCTCGACAAGACGCTCGGGTGTATAGCTGTGCCAACTCGGGTGATTATGAATATCCACCATGCGAATTTCCATGCGCGGAGTCCCTTTCTTTCCAGAGCGTCGGCGGCTCGCCAACGCGTGGCCGTCCGTCACACACCCGTCCATTCGTTACGCGGACCCACCGGCCGTGCCTTGCTGATTTTTCCAGAGCTCCCAGAATTTCGGTGGAATGAAGAATCTCCGCATGCAGACGCGGTTCTCGGATAGAACAATTGCCCGGTCGAGCATGCCCCATTGCGAGTCACCCGTACTGCGGTCACCCCGCCGCCGCACAAACAAAAGAGCAGATCCACCTAATGCATGCCGCAGAAAAAAACACCTCCATACTGACGATCCAAATCGCCGGGGCCAAACAACGTCAGTGCGCATAGAGCTCCCAGCCGACTCACTGATTGTCGAAGCGTCTGTGCTGACCGGCTTGGGAAAAATTATACGGAAACGTGTTACAGGGACACCTCGTCGTCGCGCCTCGGCAAAAAAGCTCGAAGTTATTTTTTCGTCCGTCTCTTGCCGTAAAATTAAACGCGGTGCCCTGTAAGTAAAGGACAATCCGGATTTTAGTGGGACCGCATCAGTCTGTTCCTAGTCCAACAAGCGGATAGATCGGAATACCCTTTGCATGTTGCTCTCGTCACGTTTACCTTTCCTCCGGCTGGTTGTGCCGCCCTGAGCACAATCGGCGAAGGTGAAAAAGGCCTTTTCTCTGGCGAGCACGGGCGGCCTTTTTTTAGGATGAAAGGAGGACACGCTCTGTCGCGGAATGGCTGTGTGTCACCAACTAAAAGTCGAAGCCTTCACGGCCTTTCCCTCCTGCAGAGGAAGGGAAGGCACTTCGTTCATCCGGACACTATGCGTACGTGTGTCGGGTTCCAGGGCGATACGGCGAAAAATTTTTGTCAAGCGTTGATCGGCCACATCCGCTTGTCTCCCGCCCCAGCCGGCAGCACGGCCGCGTCATGCCACGCTTCGTTCGGCGTCCGTGAATCGCCCCGGTGGAATCCGCCCAATCCGTGCGGTGCCGCTGGTTTTGGTTCTACCCTGCGAGCAGGGAAGCTCCCCCTCGGCGATCGAGGCAGGTAAAAACCGAACGCAACTCGAGGAACGCGTTTCAAACCTGCGAAGATCCTGAAACCGCTCCGACCCTATAAAAATCTCGCCTTCGACTATAGAAAACGGTAAAGTTGACACGAAATCAAAAGGCCGTAGGCTCGGCGCTCCCCCCTCATAGGCCAGACCGACGCTATGAAAGGCATTTCCCATTTTGCCATGGGTGTTGCGATCGCATCCTGCTTCCCGGAGGTGGTGAAACAGGGAGCCAACGGCCAAGCGCTTCCCTTTGTTTTCGGCGGCATCGCCGGCCTTCTCCCCGACACGCTGGATTTCAAATTCTCCCGTTTTTTTTGCCGCCATGAGATAGAAATTGTCCCCGACCCGCTTCACCCGGATCCGAAACGCATCGCCGATGGTATCGCCTTCTCCATCCGTCGTGCCCTCGAGACCGGCCAGCCTGTCACCGTCAAACTGAATACCATACGACTTGGCGCAGACCGTTGGCAGAGCTACGAACTCGCCTTTGACGTCACCCAGCGCGCTCTCACGGTTTCCTATGGTCCTATCGTGGACACGGGGGGAAACCCTGAACCGAGTGTGCCGTCGTCACCCTCCCCGTCCGCCCGGGTGTCCCTCCCGGCCAACATCCGGTTGGACTATCTGTCTCGAATCCGAGTAGATGTTCTGGAAGGACCAAGCTTCCGCATGACCCCCGACCCCGACGGCCGGGTGACGCCCGTATTCATTCCCTGGCACCGGCAGTGGAGTCATAGTCTTCTCACCGCCGGCGTGTTGGCCCTCGTCACTTTTATTTTCGGCGGGTGGATCCTGGCCGCTATCGTCGCGAGCGCCATGTTGGCTCACGCCGCCATGGACCAGTTGGGATATCTCGGAAGCAATTTTCGGTTCCCTTGGTCCCAGCGACGCATGCCGGGAAAACGATGGATGCATGCCGGAGATCCTCTCGCCAATCTGGCTGCCGTGTGGGGCTCGTGCGTGGTGATCGTTGTGAATCTTGCGCGAGAAGCGTCTCCCATGGTGGCCCGCCCTCCGCTTGTCCCTTCTATTGTATATGGCGGCCTACTGCCTTTGGCCATCCTGATGGCGCTGCGCTGTGCTCTGAGCCATCGCCGGACGCATAGGGTGTGAACGACACGTTTTGTTCGGATATCGCGGATGGACACCTTCACGGCGACCATCAGTCACCGAATCCGTATTCCCCCAGCGTTTATCAGAGGGCCGGCTGGGACGAGGCTGATGTAACGGAGGGAGTCGGCCCTGCAGGCGGCGGAGGTTCCCCCATCCGTTTCTTCAGTTCTTGCAACTCCTTCGTCAGGTCTTGCACCTGATCCTGCAGCTGTTGGCTCTTTTGTCTCAACCGCTCCACAAGGTCCGTCAGAGATGTGAGGGCTGTTCGAGCAGCGGCCCATTCTTCCACCCGATGGATCCATGCGGCATTCTCCCGCGCCAGTGCGTCAAGCATGGACTTGGCGACCTCCAAGTCTTTTTTCACCGCGTCAGGCAACGTTCTGTTCTGAAGGGCCTCCAGCTCCGCCGTCTGGATCTGCAAAGTCGCCTTGTTTTTTTCGATCTCGCCTTCCGCCTCGGCGAGAAAACGTCGTATAGCGCGCAACGGTTCGACCTCTACCTGCGTCCGATGGAGCTTCGCCCCCCAATCGGCCTGCTGCCGCCGCAACTTTTCCATCTCCTCCGCCAAGCGTGCCAGGGCCGGCTGGCGATCAGGAATCTCGAGGGCCGATAGCTCGCGGCATGCCGCTTCTGCCTTTTCCAGCTCTCCCCGGAGCCGTATCTTCTCGGCCTCAAGCTGACCGAGTTCCGTATGTAGTCGGGCAAGACTGACCACATTCGACTGGGCCGTCTGCAGTCGTGTCTGAAGTTCTCGCGCCTCCTGACGGGAACGCTCCCATTCGGCGCTCACCGCGCGAATGCGAAGACGGACAGGATCCGTTTCGGGTTCCGGAGGAGGTATCCACTCGACACTTTCCCAAGGGATCGGAAGCTCGCGCGAAAACCCAGACGCGGTGTAAAGCACCGTACAAGCGGTTGTATTCGTTCGCACGACGGGCCAACGACTTCCCGGTGCCAAAGTCAGCCAGCCCGGTCGGAGAGGAACCGGACGCCGTACAATCAGCGTGTTGGAAGGAATCGCCGGATCAGCCATCCAGCAATTGGCCGTCGGGTAACCCCACTCGTCGCGATTCGGAAGGAATGCCACTCGGTCCGTTCCGTCGGCATCTTGAATCCCTACGAGATATCCATTTTCAAGGACGTAAAGGCAAGGTATGACTTGCCGTTCCGAAAGTCGCCTAAAACTTATGGACGGCACCTCATGTATGCTGATTTCACGTTTCAAAACGACACACGGAGTGCCCGTACCGTTTGGAAAAGTTTCTGCGCCGCGAGTTACCGCGATCACAACAAGCCACAGACATCTGCGCACCGCCGTGCTGTCCCTCAGCATAAGAGTACCTCCTCCGTCATATTCTCATCCTTTACCACACACCGCCTTTTGTGGCAAGCCCGACACCCCCTATCGGAAAAGGCGATGGCACTGTTCGTGGGGACCGGTCTTTCCAAAGCTGCCTGCCCCAACGTCTGTCGGCCGATTCCCGAGGAAACGTCACCACTCCGAGCGAAACAAATTTTTGCCAAATTTTCGCCCTCTCTGGGAGGCGGAGACCGAATCCCTCCCACCCTGAAGCTCTACCGTGCCATGCCTCTTTTTGAATCTCTTCTCCCTTTCCGCTCTCTGCTTCGTCGCGCGACGAATCTTGTGGAGCGGCTCTTCGGGGAGGGCAAACAGCGCGCGACTGCGTTCCGGGGTGCAGAGGGCGAGGGAGGGACGGCGTTCTCGCCGTCCGTCTCCCTACGCCAGTCCTAACCCGTGCACCACGGTCGAGGAAACGTCGGAAAACTTCAACGCCATGGGAAGAAGAATCACGCCCAGAAGGTTCATCCTCCTGGAGCCAAACAAGGCCGGAATCAGCCCGATGGCCGAACCTGTCAGCATCACGACCAGTCCGCGCCACCCGGTGAAAGCGACGACCCACATGCCTATCGCCGTGAGGGCTGCGGTGGAAAGCCGGCGATAACCCCATCGGCCAACCCATCGGCACATTCCCTGCGCAAGCGGAGCCACCAGAAGCACGGAAGCAGCTCCCGCCAGAGCGACCGAAGCCAGCGCCATGAAGGACAGGTGGGGTTGTTTCGGATCAATCCAGGACTGGATCAGTGTGGCGCCTCCACCGCGCACGATGGGAGTGCGGGGGACAAAAAGAAGGAGGAAACCCCCGACGTAGTAAATCAATTTGGCGGCCCCCTGAGAGACCAGAAAAGCGCGGCTATCACGAATACCGGTCGCGTGGCCGGCCAGGAATCCGCCTACACCGCCGGTCACGGCAGGCACTAAAGCGGCAAAGCTGCCACCCAAGATTCCGGCCACAGCGCCGTGCAGTATGGCCAGCGCGTCCATCCGCGAGTGGCGGTGGCTTTGCGTCGGCATGGGCAGGCCGCTCACGATGTTCAGCAGGAGCCACGGGACAGCAAACAGGCCAAGAAACGCTGGCATCAGGGATTGATAGGCAGCCGTAAGGGGAAACGGGCTTCGTTCCATCAGAAGGAATCCGAGCAGGCCGGAAAGGACAAAACTCACAATCCCAGCGGCCAGGGGTCGCCAATGCCTGAGCCACCGCGCGAAACCTGCTTGCCCGGGGCCGATGGGGCGCGGCCATTCGGACAAGAGGAGAAAGCTGATCACACACCACAGCACCCAATGCCAGTGCGGCCGAAAAAGTTCCACCAAAACGGGCAGCACTCCTCCCGCCACAAACGGTCCCACCATGAGAACAAAACCGAGGCCGATGCCACTGCCGATCGTCGTGAGCAGGGTCGCCTCCAGCCCTCGCCCGCCCAGGAGGTATTTCTGCGCGGGAAGCACCGCAAAAAAGACGCTTTCATCGGGAGCAGCCATGAAGACGGCCGGAATCGTGTTGGCGATGGCAAACCCGGTGATCAGCCCAGCAAAAAGAGGCAGGAGCCAGGCCGTATCGCCGACGCGGCCGACCGCAGTCAGCCCTCCGATCAGAAGAGCCAGAAGGTTGTACACATGCAGTCCGGGGACGCAGGCGACACATGATCCGAGTACGCCACCGGCAAGAGAGCACAGAACCGTCTGTAGCAAACCGACGTTCATGGGCCGCGGTTTCGACGCGAGCGCTTGTTCCTCGACTTCTGTGCCGAATCCATGGACGGCGGGGCGAGAACCCTGAGGTCTTCCGGTGAATGCAGCACAAGATAGACACGGCGATCGGCTCCAAAGCGTACCTCGCCATCCACCTGCACCCGGCTTCCAATGGTGGGGATGGCCCCGCCTTGCACAAGCCGGCGGGCAGTATCCCGGTACGCGCGAACCTGGATCGGTTTCTCTTCCCCTTCCTCTTCCACTGTGATGGCAAGGTAGTTGGTGACTCCGCCTGACTTGCCGACCGCCACGCCTGTTACTACGCCTTCCATGCGGACCCTGGCGCAATGCATCGGCGGCGTCAGCTCGGCGCCGCGCACAGGGTGCGGCCGAGATTGGCGTGCCATGGCATACAAAAAGGCCAAGCCCACAAGCGCCAGCGCCACAGCGACATAACGAAAAGTGTGGAAAAGGGGCGCCCGCACGGAATCGGCGCCGCAGTAGGGGCAGGTGTCGGCCGGCCCCACAAAACGACCGCAGCTCGGACAGACGGCTTCGGCGGGAGGGCTTCCATCGGTCGCGCTCATGGGGACCCCACAATCCTACGCATCACATCGTCAGCGGTGACCAAACCGGTTACCTCGTTATGGTCGTTGACGACAAGACACAAGGGCTGACGTGAACGCCGCATCCGAGGGAGAATTTTGTCGGCCGGAAGGTTTTCGGGGAGGAAAAGGGGCTTTCGGGCGAAACGGGCGATGGGTTTGTCAGAGGACTCCGTAGCCTCTGCCGCGACAAAAAAGGCGTGCGCCACTCCTAGGAATTGACCGGTTTCGGAATCCGTAATGGGAATGCGCGTGAACCCGGTTTCGCGCGCCAACTGGAGGAATTGAGAAACGGGCGTATCCGCACACGCCACCACCATTCGCTGCCGGGGAGTCATAATATCCCTGGCTGTCCGGCTGGCCAGTTCGAGTACGTTGCGGATCATCGCGCGCCGGCTGGAAGAGAATACGCCGGTTCGCTCCCCTTCATCCACGAGGAAGGTGATGTCTTCTTTGGTCAGCATGGGGCGGGTGGGTCCAAAACCCTTGACACGATCGGGCACGAATAACCGGGTGATTCCCACCATGCCCATGGCGATAGGCCGGAACAGTATTTCGCAAAACCGAAGTGCCTTGGCAAACGTTCGAGACCGTTCGAGGGGTCTTGCGTGAAACCATGCCTTCGGCCAGTACTCCGCGAAGGCCAACAACACGATCGCATCCATAGCGGTGGCCGCCAGTTCCGCCCACTCTCCCAACCGTCGGGCCAATAGGCTGGACGTGAGGACGGAAACGGCGACGATGCAGAGGTTGGTGCCTACCAGCGTGGTTCCGAACAGGCGGTCCGAATCTTCCAGAAACCCCTGCAGGATTGTCGCCTGCGGGTCCCCCCGCCGAACCAGGTGCTCCAACTGGATGCGTTGAATGGATACCACGCCGGTTTCCATACCGGAAAGGAAACCCGCCACCAGCACACAGAAACCGATGAGCACAACCTGATCAAACACCGTCATCGGTCAGTTCCCAATTCTCCGACAACGTGATGGGCAACTTTTCAATAAAAACAGTCACCACCCGGTTTTTCCGGGTGCGGTGTACAGTCACCCGACATCCCTGCGCTTCGATTACGTCGCCCGTGCGGGGGACGCGGTTTATGTGGCTGCTGATCCAGCCCGAGATGCGGTCTGCACCTTCCGCGCAAAGGGCGACATCTAGCTCCCGATTGATATCCGCGAGGTTGACGGCGCCGTCGACAATCCAGTGGTTTTCCGCCACTTTCTGGATGGTGAGTCGTTCCGACTCATGCGGATCCTCGATTTCGCCGGCAATGGCCTCCAACACATCCCCCTCCGTGACCATACCGGCTGTTCCGCCGTATTCATCGGCTACAAACACGGCATGGCGATGCTCCTTTTGGAAGAGTTCCAGCAAGCTGTCCAGGGGCGTGGTCTCGGGAACGAAGGCCGGAGGGACCAGGGCAGACTCGAACGAATGGTCCGGCGACAGCAGGAAGCGCGGAACGTCGAGAAACCCTTCGGGGTGATCGAGGGATTTGCGATAGACCGGCAGGTAGCGGAACTGCACGCTGCGCGCAATCGTTTCCCGCGTTTCCGACGGAGCGTCCAGATCGATACCCACAAGGTCCACCCGGGGCGTCATCACAGCACTGGCCGGAATGCGTTCCAGGTTGATAATCCCGTCGACCATGTCCCGCTGCTCGGGGGCGAGGATTCCTTCCTCCTCGCCCACCTGGACCACGGTGAGGAATTCGTCTTCCGTTAGATGGCGATCAGGGGCCTGCAGGTTTCGCGCCATCATGCCTATCGCCTTTTCGAGGAGAACACGCACCGGCGCAATCAGCGCAACCCAGCCGGACAGTATGGCGGCGTACAGGCGGGCAAGTCCCTCGGCGTGGTGCATGGCTAGCCGCTTGGGACCGATCTCGCCGAACAGAAGCAGTAGCACGGTCATGGCGGCTACAGCCAGGATTTCCGCATACGTCGGGCAAAGCCAGCGGATCATGCGATACCCCGCGGCTGAGGCCCCAATGTTTACCAACGTGTTTCCAATGAGCACGCTGGAAAGAAATCGCGTGGGGGTTGCCAGCAACGCTTCGATGCGACGGGCCGCCCGTGGATGGCGACGGGCGATCCGGGCAATGCGCAGGGGCGTCATGGCGGAAATTGCCGTCTCGGCACTGGAAAAAAAGGCGGAAGCCAACAGAAGGCCGACGAGTCCGGCCCCCTCCGCTCCGAGGATACCCATCATGGCATGGCTCCGGATCGGACGTTCTGGATGGTGAGGCGCGTGCGATGGATCGCCGGACTGCTTTGAAATTCCAAGTCCTTGATCATCCATCGGTCGCCAATTTTTTTGCAGCTTTCCACGGAGACACGTCGAATCCGTTCGCCGCGTGTGTCATAGGCTTCTGCTTGGAGCACCACGCGAAGACGCTCTTCCACCCACAGACGCAGCCGGGCATAGGGGCGTGAAGGGCCCAGGGACGGAAGCGGCCTTCCGCCCTCCCCGGTGAGGGACCCTGCGGTGTGCGGCGGAGGCTGAAGATCCACGACATGGCAACGATAACCTCGAATCCGCTCGCTTCCCACCGCGGCAACGGGTTTCCACCAGAGGAAGGAGAACGTCAAATCCACCCACGCCAGATCCGTTCGACCGATAGGTTCGTAAAGGCCAGGCGGTGGAACCGGCACACCCCCCACACGATACACGAGGGCCGGAGCGCGCCCTGGTTCCTGCGTCACGACCAGTTCTACATTCGACGGTGTTTCCCGGTTCATCAGCGTGTACACGGCGCGCGGCGGACGCGCTCCCCACTGCGCGGCCATCCGCACTTGCCATTGCTCCACTTCGATTCCACGCCGACGGCAAACCGTCAATTCCCCTTCTAGGATCAGCGGATCCGATGGAAGCCGCGCTAAGACACTCGCCATCAACTCGGCCGCTGTCAGGGACGTGGCGTTTGGACTACCGTCACAGGGATCGGAGTCTGAAGCCGCCTCAAGGGTAAGAACAGGAATCGAACGCTGGCTGTCGGGTGTGTCGCGTGCGCTTTCCCCTCCGCCGGAGGCGGCGGAATCCGGCCACCACAGTATGGCTGCTGCCGCCCCCAGAAGAAAGGTTTTCACACGCCATTCCTCCCGACCCTGTCGCCGCCCCGGCGGTTTAGGGCTGTTCCGCAGGACTGGCCGATGCTCCCGCATGGTGATGGGCGGCGATCATCCGGCTAAGAACATCTCGAACCTGTTCCAGACCGGAGGCCGGAAGAATGATGGTGTCCTGGCGTCCTCCAACATCTTCCGTGATGCGTAGAAACCGTCCCCTAGGATTTTCTCGGAGGCTAAACGAAAAGACCTTGCGTTCAATCGGCAGGCGCTCATTGCGTAACTCTTTGTCCACGGCAACCCTCCGCCAACAGTCTTCCATGATATCCCGTCGGCGCATGGCACTATAACAAAGAGTGTTGCTTTGTCCAGCCGATAGGAGGAAAAGACTGGATTTCCGCCCGATTGTTGCCGTGTCGGCTCGGAAAACGGGAGGCGCCCGGGCGTTACGAAACCGGTGTTGATAGACAGACCCGCTGCGTCGTGTAGTACGGGTAAGGGATCGTACAGTCAAGACAAGGCGCGAGGAGAGGACAATCGGGATGACGCCACAGGTGGGGCGGACAGGGTCGGCCGGTTATCTCGGGCGCTGGCTCCCCAGGATGTGACCCCACGCCGACGCTGGGCGAAACGCGAACACTCGCGCTCAGGTGTCAACACACGATCTCCGGCAACGGGTCCAAAGGCCACTGGCAATATCCCGCGATTTGTGGAAGAACTCAAGGCCAAGGGCGACCTGCGCCTGGACATGGATGTGTTCGTGCCGAAATCGTAACGCCCCGTGTCGCGCGCGCGGCTACTTCCACACGGCTAGCACCCACAACAGGACCGCCAACACCAGAAACGCTCCTCTCACGGCGACGCGACCCCAAACGATCGCTGAACGGCTGGCGTTGGCCAGTGCCACCGTCTGCATGCCTCGTCCTACCACAATCAGCACCAGAACCAAGGACGCGACAAACGCGAGATTATAGGCCAACAACAGTCCCCCTTCGCGCACCGCCCCATCTCCAGCCCGAACGATCAGGGCCAAGGTGGACGCGTACAACGGCCCGGTGCAGACACTTTCCAAGCCGGTCACAAGGATACGGGCGACAAACGCCGCGGACAGGGTCCCCCTGTCGCTCCAGTTTATCCCGGATCACCCGGCGGATGGAGGCGCGCAGCCGTCCGGGCAGACCGAGGGCCAGACCGGAAGGATTTGCGCCGCGCGCTGCCCGCCAGGCATCCCAAAAGGAGGCCAGAGCCATGGCGCTGAGGGCTGAGATGAGCGCCGCGTCCAGTGCCTGGCGCATCCGCGGAAAGGCCGGCCGCGTGCGGAATCCGCTGAGCAATCCTAACCCGAAAGCCAGATACGTCAGGAAGGCCGCCGCACAGAAAGCGGCCCCGGCCTGCCACATGTTCCTTGCCTTTCCCCGCGCCAACACCAGCACGCTGACCAAAAAAAGCATGGACGAAAACGCGCAGAGGTTAAGGCCGTCGCTCAGTCCGGCCAGAATGACGGCAGGCAGAGTGTATCGCGCCATATAGGCTCGGCGCGCGCGCATTCCCGTTTCGCGGTCAAACGAAGCCGGCGGCATGGGCGAGGCACATCGCCCTGTCTCCTCCCGCATCGCGCGATCCACCGCGCGGATCCATTCTTTCCGAATGGCACGCGCTCCGCCCAGGATTTCCCGTCCGTTCACAACCACGTAGAGACGAGCGTTCTCCTGAACACGCTCTCGTTCCAAATATCCGATCGGCCGGAGATAATTTGTCTCGTGGCGCAGATCATATTCCTGCCACTCCACCCGGCGGCCGTATCGCGCCAGGAGCCAAGGCCGTAGCGCGTCCGACACCCATACACAGTCTTCGCATCCGGTATGGTAGAAACACTCCACACGCACGGGTTCCGCCGCCGTTGGCGTGACAGGGAAGCCGCCAGGCGCCGCCATCGCAGACAGGACGGAGCGGAGAAGCACCACAAACAACACCCTCCGCCGGACACCTCTGTCTGCTCGCTCGCTTCTCCATCGCCGGCCAGCGCGGGATGCCGCCGAAGGGGACAGCCGTTGCCCCGTAGCCGGGGTCCAGAGGCCTCGCGATCTCCGTCCTTCGCGCGTCATGGCACCGTCTCGGAGTCGAGTCGCACAGGAATATCGAGAATTTCCTCGCGACCGTCCGCGCGTTGTATCCGCACGCGCACAGGAGCCTGCGCCCGCGCGTCGGCCGGTCGCAAGTGACAAACCGCCAAGAGATATTCCGTTTCTCCACGCCGCGTAGTCTGGACGTCCACCGAGGCTGTGGGCGGTTCCATCGCTATCACCTCGAAGGGCCGACCTCGTTGCGACCGCAAAAGGACCGACCCTTCAAGGGGGGCCGCTTGCTCCCCTTTCCGCGCGGGAACCAGCAAAGCAGCCGGAAGGGCGACAATCTCTCCGATGCTCTGCAGCGTAACAGGTATTTCGAAACGCGACAGCCGCGGGTGATCCGTCTCAATCACTAACGCGCCCGAGCCTGTCTCCGACTTCTGCCACGCATCGGACCGGGGAATAACACGGATCGAATACTCACCGGGTTGCACGCGGTATACATGCACCACGCAAAACGGGACGGCACATGTATCCACCCGTATATACCGCAGGAAGGGCGCGCTCCGTACCAGCAGGCTCTTGAGGAGGCGGCTCGTGATCGCCGATTCGGACAAAGCGCAGCCTGCGCGGCTGCACGTCCACCTCCACGCGCACATCGGCTCGGCACGTCAGGGCGAGGCGGGGTCTCCAGGGGTCGTTGGGAAACACCCACACCACGTGTTCCTGACGGCCTGAGCGGCCGCGCAGGTCAAGCGTCACGTTCGGCTCCGTGTCCGCACCCGTCGGAAGTTGCCGCCGAACGACGTCCGCGCACGCACGGGTGCAGCCCGACGTGATCCGGGTCAGGGTGAGCGGGTGGTCGCCCGCATTCTTGAGGACAAAGCGGTGCGTCAGGAGGACATCCTCCCGGGCGATGCCAAAATCGCGGTTGGTTACCGTACAGCTCAGCTCCGGCGCGCCCAGAGCGAGCGCCCTCCCACGTGATCACTCCCAGCATGAAGACAAGAGTCTCTCCCCGTGAGGCCGCGCGTGCCGTCGCCTGGTCCGCACCCGTTGGGTGCGTCTCTTCTGTGCCCCGCCGTCATGGACGGTTTTGCTCGTCGTGCTTTTAGCCGCCACGCGCCCCCCAGCCCAGTTTCTGGCGGAGCACGTCGAAATAGCTGTAATCCGGAAGATGGGCAAATTGGATTCCTCGCTTGCTCCGTCGCACCCGCACACAGTCGCCCTGCCGGAGGGGAATGTCCATCTGCCCATCCATGCAAAGTAGGAGGTCTCCCCTGCAGGCTACGCGAACGACAATTTCGCAAAGGTCCGGTATGACAAGCGGCCGGGAACTCAGAGTGTGCGGGCAAATCAGGCTCAGGACAAAGGCCGGAGTCTCCGGGCAGACAATAGGCCCACCGGCCGAAAGCGAGTGGCCTGTGCTCCCGGTCGGAGTCGAGACAATGAGCCCATCGCAAACATACGAGGTTCCTTTATCCCCACCGACCGAAACATCCAACGTCAGGATGCGTGAGGAACGACCCCTAATAACAGCATCGTTGAGCGCGCGTTCTCGTCGGATCCGCCTTCCTCGGCGTTCCACAACCACTTCGGCCAAAGAACGCTCGCTGAGAATAAACCGATCCTCCGCCAGGCAACGCAGCCCTCGCTCCACGTCGCTCTCCGCGATACTGGTCAGAAAGCCCAGCCCCCCCACGTTGACGCCCATAATGGGACGGACCCGTCCAGCCAGCGCACGCGCCACCCGGAGCACGGTGCCATCGCCTCCCAAGGCCAAAATGCCCTCGATCCGATCAAAGAGGAGGCTTTCTGGCGCGGTTTTTCCAAGCCTGAGCAGCCGTCGGGTCGCGGCGTCGGCCGTCACCAGGAATCCGAGTTCTCGCGCCTGGCGCGCGACCCGCGCGAGGACATCCCCCACATGCGGTTTGGCGCAGTTTGCAATGACCGCCAGTCGTTTCATGTTCCCTTCCGTTCTCCACCCGCGATGCCCTTGCCGGAAGCCTCCACACCGAACGTGGCGACCGAGCTCCGGTCTTCCTGCGTCCAGTGCACAAGATATTCGATATTTCCTGCAGGGCCCCGGATGGGCGACGGGCAGACGCCTCGCCAGATCAAACCCAGGGTGTTTACGCCATAATCCCGCAGCCTGTCAATCACGGCCTGGCGGACCTTCTCGTCGTGGACCACGCCGCCCTTCCCGACCTCGCGACGCCCCGCTTCGAACTGGGGCTTGATCAGACTGACGATCTCTCCGCTAGGGTCCAAAATCCGCAAAACAGCCGGAAGAATCAGGCGCAGAGAAATAAAGGACACATCCACTACCGCCAGGGACACCCGTTCCGGGAGCAGGTCGTCCCTCAGATATCGCGCATTCACGCCCTCCTTGACGATCACGCGAGGATCGTTACGCAGTTTCCAATGCAAAAGCCCCTTCCCGACGTCAATCGCGTAGACCCGGGCGGCTCCCCTCTGGAGAAGACAATCCGTAAATCCCCCGGTGGAACTTCCGATGTCGGCACAGATGCGTCCGCCCACTTTTATCCCAAATGCGTCCAGGGCTGCCTCTGCTTTCACCCCCGCGCGGCTGACATATCGCATGCGTTCCTGCAGCGTGACCTGTGCCCCCACACGGACCAGCGTTCCCGGCTTAGTGACAAGCCGACCATCCAGCCGCACCAGCCCAGCCAGAATCACCTGCTGTGCCCGGGAACGACTTTCCACAAGTCCGTTATCTGCCAGCCAGACGTCCAGCCGCTGCCGATTCATGAGGTTGTGCGATACACAGCGTTGAAACGAGCATCATCCCTGCATGGTGCCTCGTTCTTTCCTCCGGGATGCCAAAAGGAAGGCCGTGCAAAAAAACTCTGTCCCTTCAGCGCCACCGGGACCGCTCAGACAGGGGGTTTGACCCAGCGTCCCGTGTTCGTTGAGTAGGCGATGTCTCCCTCCTCGGCACGGGAGAAGTATCGCGCAACCAGTCTTTCCGCCTGCACCACGGCACCATGCATTCCCCACGTCATGCACTTACTGGGTCATCCGGCTCACGGCCAAACGGTTCCCGACCACTGCTCGGAAAGATACCGCCTCCACGCGGGAGCCGGAGCCCCTTGTCGTCTCCTGTGCCTTCTCTGCTGCCGCAACACGAACTACTTGACCAGGATGCCCCCTGTCACGCGCGCTGTAATCTGCGCCGTGGCGAGGTCCGAAGCCGTCAACGGATGCTCAAAAGGCAGGAACGTACCAGACTCCATCACCCATATTTTCCCCCCTTCCAGAATCCGAGACCCGGCTGTGCCAGCCTCCAACGGATGGAACGTCTGTTCCGTCAAGAGCGTTCCGTCCGGCCGTCGGACGCACACCGTTACGGCCACGGAACGAAAACTATGCGGTCCGGTGTTGCGCAACGCGAAACGGATGCCGGGCACTCTCCGCCGGGCTGATCGGAAGATTTTTGCCTCGATCGCGAAGACCTCGACGTGGCCGAGCGCCTCGTTGCGCGCGGATTCTGTCGCCGCCAGGACCGTGCGGCGCCTCTCTCCGAGGCCGTCGAACCACGACGATACCCGCTCCGCCGTGTCGCCGGCGGATTCCATGCGGGTTGCGGGAGCGATCACGGCCGTATGCCAGAGCAGAGGAAGCCCAATGGACGCGGCCACCACCAGCACGCCGGCGGCTCCGTAGCCCTGTCCCATGGCCACAAACGCCAGGATGGCAGCCAACGCAAAAATCGGCACGGAGTACAGCACGGTTCCGGTTGTGCTGAGGCTCACCATCGCGACGACCGACGCCACAAGAGTCACCAAGGCTGCGATCAGGACGCCTTGCCCTTGCAAAGCGCGCGACGCGCACGGCGCGGCGGCCGGGGCCGTGGGCCTACCCGCCGAATCGGCGGCCACGCGGAATGACTTCTCGCACGCAGGACATGCGACATCCTGGTTGAGCCAGTCCGACGGTATCGCGATCCGCTGCGCGCAGTGCGGACAGCTAGCCTTCCACTCTTCCATGGAAAAAACTTTGCCGACATACTACTCCACGCAGCGCATCGAATCAAGGCCGCGGGCCGGTAGGTTGTCGTGACACGGGAAACCGATGGCGGGTTCGCCCGTGAACCCCCATGCGTTTTCCGGGTAGTCAAGGAAAGACGTTTCCGTTACGATCCGGTGACTGGCGTGAGGGAACGATCGGTGGCGGGGAAGGCCTCCCGCGGAAAGGCATGGCGCGCCCGGGATGCATGAGGAGCCGAAACGTTCCGATGAACAGTGGGAACCCTTCGACCGGATTGTCTCCGAGTATGAGGGGACGCTGCTGCGATTTGTGATGCGCATCGTACAGGACTCGGGAGCCGCCCAGGATATCGTGCAGGACGCTTTCGTCAGACTCTTTCGCTCTTGGACCGAGGCCTGGAAACCCTCGCCCCTTATGCTGCGCTGGCTGTACCGCGTAGCGCATAATTGTGCCCTCGATCACCTTCGACGCCAACGACGCATGGAAGCGCTGCATATGCGCCACGCTCAGGAAGAGGCAATCTCTCACCCGTCGTCCGGCGTGCTGGAACCCACGGTGAGTCCGGAGGCAGAACGCGCGGCCGAAGCGTTGCGTTCCCTGAGTCAACGGGAGCAGCAGGTGGTGATCCTCAAAGTGTACGAGGAAAAGTCCTATCGCGAGATCAGTGAAATCACGGGCCTTTCTGTGAGCAACGTCGGGTACATTCTCCATCACGCCATGAAAAAGCTGGCCGAACAAGTGAACCCATCCGAGACCCCATGAAAACACCGCCTGACATGGCCGCACGCCGAAGCCTCTGTACAGACGTGCAACCGCTTCTGCTGGCTTATTTAAGCCGGGAACTCGGCCCCGGACGCTCCGATCTTGTGCGGGAACATATCCACAAATGTTCCCGCTGTCAGGCCGAGGCGGCCAGCATCCAAAAAACGATCGGTTGGCTTCGGGCTTCCTCACGGATTCCCCAAACGTCCCTGCGGCTTTCGCCCCAACACCGGGCGCGCATCGTCTGGGCGCTCAGCCACCCCATCCTGGATTGGGTTGCCGCTCACCATACGTTCGTTTCGCTCCTCACAGCCGGCAGCCTCATCCTGACGGCCCTGTTGCTACTGTGGTGGTGGTGGCTACGGAGTAGGCCTTCCAACGAAACGGTGGAAAGCCCGCGCGCTGTTTATTCCATCCGCATTTGCGTGCCGACACCCATGCGCGCGCTTCAGGACCCTCCCACGCCACCGGAGGGCGCTCCTCTTTACCCCGGAACCCTGGATACAACGGACCCTCTACCATGGACCCCACCCGACACCGGCGTGTCCCCCTGATCGGCATCACCATGGGCGATCCGGCCGGAGTGGGACCGGAACTCTGCCTGCGTGCCTTGATGAGTTCACGCGTCCGCGCCTGTTGCGTGCCTCTCGTGTTCGGGGATGCATCTATTCTGCGTCGGGTGGCACGGCACCTCCACTGGCCGGAACCGCGCAACATTCTCTCCCTCGCCGAGTGGGAAAAAGGCGCTCACCCCACGCGGGCCGGAATCATACACTGCGAAGAAAACGCCGGCCTGTCTGACGTGCGGCCCGGTGTCGTTCAACCGAAGTGTGGACAAGCGGCGTACCGCTACATTCAGATTGCAGCACGCCACGCTATACGGGGACGCGTGCACGCCATCAGCACGGCCCCCATCCATAAGCAGGCGTTCCGCGCAGCCGGTGTGCGGTTCGCAGGGCACACCGAGTTTCTGTCTCGCCTCACTCACACCCGTCGGCTCTGCATGACCTTTTACAGCCACAAGCTGATCGTCAGCTTGGTCACCGCTCATAGTCCTCTGCGATCAGTGGCCAACGCTCTTTCCGTTAGCCGTATGGTGGATGTCATCCGGCTGACTGTTGCATTTCTGCGTCGTCTGGGTATTCCCAAACCGCACATCGGCGTCTGCGGCATCAACCCCCACGCCGGAGAAGGAGGATGGCTGGGGAACGAAGAAATCCGTGTTATCCGGCCCGCCATCGAAACGGCTCGAGGCCAGGGTATATGTGTCGAAGGACCGTTGCCTCCGGACACCGCGTTTCTGGCCTCCCCGCGTCAACACGTGCATGCGTACGTGGCTATGTATCACGACCAGGGGCTGATTCCTTTCAAAATGCTTGCCTTCAAAACCGGCGTGCATGTCACTCTCGGATTGCCCATCGTGCGCACGTCACCCGACCACGGAACCGCTTTTGATGTTGCATGGAAGGGGATTGCTTCAGCCGAGAGCCTGATTCAAAGTGTTCTTCTGGCCGCCAAGCTCGCCCTCCAACCACCGGCGCATTTCCCCAGATAGTTCGCGTCCATCAGGAAGACGCATACGTTTATGCTGACCGGGTGGACCGTTTTTGCGTGACCCTACGGATTTCCCGTACTGACTCAAGCTGTAACGGGAAGCCGCGTAACGGGCTACGCCCAGTAAGCTCAATGTCACCACCTCACTCCGTTGGTGTTTTATAAGGCGAGAGTTGTGAAAAATTGTGGACAACCCTTGGTAGAGACGATAACTCCAAGGAGGAAGGGCACAACCTTCCAGACCGAACCCTGGGCATGGTGTGTCTTTCATAGGAGAAAAGGAGTTTTCGTGATTATGTAATACACTGAATAAGAAAGTGTTATAACGGAAATGCCGTAAACTAAAAATCCGAAAATATATGGCCTTCCGAACACGAGGCGACATAATCCAACAGAACGCTTATGGAACACATTGCCCCACTTTTCTTCACTTTTCCTACATTATTTACAAGTTGTTGACAGCCCTGGTCTACGCTTAAACGCCGCAACTTGTGTGTCACCAGACGCATCAAAATTCCCACGACACATCCATATATTCCACATGCGTCGGCGGGTAACGAGGATCGCCCGGGGCGGCCTCGATCGGTCCTGACGGCAGACAAGCGGCAACAACACGGCGAAGCGGCGTGACGCTCCGATTCTGAAACGCGCCTATGATCGAGACCCCGTAGCGTGGCCGGGTTTTGGGACATCTGGTAAGCGATACTCACTGCCACCTTCCACAATCGTTGACTTGCCTGTGCAGGGCTGATGAAGCCATAGCGTTCAATCAGCCACGTTTGGCTGCCAGTCCTCTCGGCCTTCTTGCTCCAATCTGTCCAGGAACGCGGTCAGGAGTTCGTCGGGGGTTGGATTGGCAAGGGGCGGAGGCACGCGCAGGACATGGCGCCCCCAACCGAGGGAGAAAGGCGCGTGCTTCTGATCGGCCATGGCAGATGAATTCCATCCGGCTGTTCGACGCTGCGCACGAGGCCGCTGCGCGGATCCCGCATCAGGTTCCGCGAAGGCCAGAACCCGAACCACGTGAACTTCTCGCCCGCTTTCGGCCACTGGCGGTTCAACGCTTCCGGCAAGGCCACGCCGGCCAGTCCAGCCGCGCGGTCCTACGTATGTAGTCGGCGGAGCCTGTCCCGATGGGTTTTCATCGCGGGCGCCAACTTCACCGGGATCATCGTTAAGCGGCTCTTGCGCCCCTTGCCGAACTGCACGGTCAGTTGCAGCCGCTTGATGTCCACATCCTTGACCCGCAGGCGCAGCAGTTCCGAAAGCTGGAGGCCGGCGGCATACATCAACTCGGTCATCAGCCGGTACGTGCCAGTAAACTGATCAAAAAGGCGGCGACACTCCTCCGGGGTCAGGACGGTCGGCACCTGCCGGCCCCGGCGGGCCAGTTCAAAGCCGATAAAGTCCCCGGGGTCGCGCTGCAGGGCCTCGCGGATGGAAAAGACCACGCGTTGAGCGCCTACCTCTGCGTCGAGGCTGAAACCCGTTCCCGAACCGCCAGGTCCGAGAGCCAGCGGCGGATATCGCTATGGTCGAGGCGCTCGACCGGCTTCGGGGTGCATGCGGCGACAAACCGTCGGCACCAGAAGCGGTAAGTTTTCTTGCTGCGCCAAGCCAGGTTTTTCTACCGGATGCGTCGGACCAGTTCCCGCTCCCAGGGCAGGCCGCCGAGGTCAGCCGCCCCTCGAGTGGGCATGTCGTGGAAGTCCATCGTGGGGGTGCTGAGAAGTCGCGACCGCAGGGCAGCCGGTCCGCCTTTCGCAACCTGTACCGGGGCATGATTCGCCGCCGGGTGCTAGGGAGTGGGCGAGGCGCCAGCGGTTGGGGATGGCGCAGAAGGGGGCGGAACCGTTGGGTGTTCTGTGTCGGGCATCCCGGCCGCCTTTATCCGTTCCAGGCCTCTGCGATAGTATCAGCGCAGAGCCTCGTGCCGCACGGCCAGCTTTTCGGGGGGCAGATAGGTGGCTTTCCAGTCGAGATGCTCTTTGAAGACTTCCGCCCCGCGGCCTTGCCGGTCTGACGCAGCCAGTAGCGGAACTTGATGATCTCCTCCGATACGCCCGGTGCCGATCCGGAGAGATTTCCTTCTCCAGTACCGACTCCCAGTCATCAAACACCATCCCGACGGTCTTCATGGCGAACTCTTTTCCGAAGTAGTCTTCATGCGGCCGGAGACCGTTCACAAGACAGATTGCCGCATAAGGACTACTTCGCGATACTGCATAAAGACTACTTCACCGTCAAGCCAAGGCCATCTTTTACGTTGCACCCCACTGTCAATCAATCGGTTATGCTTTCGCTGACCGTGAGATGGAGCTTGGGTGAAAACCGTGGAAAATCACTGGTTGACACATTTCGCGGAGTACATTCAATATACTGTTGGCAATTTAAAATGAACATTCATGCGATTTACGCCCAACTCTTCAAAGTGTGGCGGCGGAAAAGAACGATACTTTTCGAGGCTATTATTGAACCTACTTCCACGGATATTATTTTAGATGTGGGTGGCTACCCAGGAACATGGACGACACAACACCAAATCGCAAAGAGGATTGCCTGAATCTGCATGAGGTCACAAATGGGACGGAAGCCGATATCCACAACACAATATCACTACAGTTGTTGGCAACGGATGTTCCCTCGAATACTCGGATAATCATTATGAAATTGTATTTTTCCAATAGTGTTATTGAACACGTAGGAGACTGGAATGCGCAGCAATCTTTTGCAAACGAAGCAAGAAGGGTGGGTAGAAGGCTTTGGATACAAACGCCAGCTTTGGAGTACCCAATCGAACCACACTACTTGGCTCCTATTGTTCACTGGCTACCAGTTTCCTTTCGGAGACGGATTTTGCGGTGGTTTACACCTTGGGGTTGGATTCAGAAGCCAACACAGGAAAAGATTGATGAAACCATTAATTCACCCGATTGCTCAGCAAGAAACAGTTTAAAGAGCTATTTCCCGATTACGTGATCATGACTGAACGTCTTTTAGGAATCTTCCCTAAATCATATATTACATACCGAAAATAAACGCGAACAATGCGATGCGCCGAATGGTTGCCCGCGTCACGCTTCCTGCTGACTCGCTTCGCTCGTTTGGCAGAAGCACGCCCCGAGAAGCCATCGGTGATCGCGGACGTTAGATGAAGAGAACTACACAAATATTCAGTTGGCTCGTCGTCGCCATTAGCGCGGCGAATCTCCTTGCTTCCGCCGCGTTTAGAATCAATCGGTTTTTTGATCGGTACTCCTGGTGGATCAAGCGGGGTCACAAGAACTACATGGGCAAAGATCAGTCGCTTCTCAACCTGATCGCAAGCGTGTTCTCCTGATTTGCGGATACGTTTGTGAGGGGGGGGCGTGGAACGAAAGAGGGAGGCGCAAAACTTTTCCTTTTTCAGTCAAGTGTCCATACATGGTATATCCCCTTTTTTGGGATGGAGGAGTATGGGATGGAGGTAGGAGATTTTCGAGGAAGACAGGTCGGAGCAGGCCGACATGAGGGCCGAT
>FWPU01002424.1_pt1 | contig 46727 bp, 36 predicted proteins | sample 2228361 | NCBI WGS metagenome assembly FWPU01 (sample SAMEA103939777, study PRJEB20133) | metagenome
CGAAGATGATCGGGGGGCAAAAGACCTCTCCCCCTATTGCTGGTGTAGCCTACTGGAGGAAGGGGCGCAGGGCACCCAGGTAGCGTCGGGGAACGCGCCCGGTCATCCGAGTGCCGGTGTCCGTGTGCTCCTCCTGTTCCACAAACCCGTGCCGGTGCACTAGTGCCACCAGGTCGCCATTCTGGTACGGGATCTGCGCCTGGAAAGGCACCAGGTTCTCGTTCAGGATGGCCTCCACGCGCCGCAGGAGGGCGTCTATCCCCACGCCCCACTCGGCAGAGATAGGCACGGCGTCCGGGTACCGCTGGCGGAACTCTCGCACCACCTCCAGCCGGGCCAGTTCTTCCTCCGTGACCTTCAGGTGACCATCCGGTGAGCCGATCACCAGGTCAATCTTGTTCAGGGCCACCAGCATGGGCGTGTCGCCGGCCCCTAGGTAGTCCAGAATCTCCTCCACCGTGGTCGCCTGCTCGTGGCTATTGCGATGCGTTATGTCGAGTACGTGCAGGATGAGTTCGGCCTCGGTGATCTCCTCCAGCGTGGCCCGGAAGGCCGCCACCAGCTGGGTGGGCAGCTTTTGGATGAAGCCCACGGTGTCGGTGAACAGGGCTTCCCTGCCCTCCGGCAGGATCACCCGGCGCGTGGTGGGGTCCAGGGTGGCGAAGAGCTTGTCTTCCACCAGCACGCCGGCGTCCGTGAGGGTGTTCAGGAGGGTGGACTTGCCGGCGTTGGTGTAGCCGACGATGGCCACCACTGGTATCCCCGCCCGGCGGCGCTGGCTGCGGTACAGGTGCCGGTGGGTGCGGACGTGCTCCAGCTCTCGCTTGAGGTGGGCGATACGCCGGCGGATCTCCCGGCGGTCAATCTCGAGCTGGGTCTCGCCGGGTCCGCGCAGGCCCACGCCGCCGATGCCACCCCACCCCGCAGCACCGCCAGCCTGCCGGGCCAGGTGGGTCCACATGCGCGTGAGTCGGGGCAGGCGGTACTCGTACTGGGCCAGCTCCACCTGAAGCTGGCCCTCCTTGGTGTGGGCGTGCTGGGCGAAGATGTCGAGGATCAGCGCCGTGCGGTCAATCACCTTGACGTTCAGCGCCTCTTCCAGCTCCCGCTCCTGCCGGGGCGAGAGCTCCTCGTCGAAGAGGAGCACGTCGTAGTCCAGCTCGGCCTTGAGGAGCTTGAGCTCCTCCACCTTGCCCTTGCCGATGTAGGTGGCGGGATTGGGCCGCTCCAGGCGCTGAATGGTCTGGCCGACGACTTCGATGCCTGCTGTCCGCGCCAGTTGGGCCAGCTCGGCGATGGAGTCCTCCACGCGCCACAAGCCGGGCCGGCCTTTGAGCTCCACGCCCACCAGAAAACCACGCTCGACCTTGTGGTCAGTTGAAATCAAGCGTCGTCCCTCGATACTCATCACCTCCCATGCTGCTCGTTGGTGGTTCATCCAGTTTCCATTATAGCACCACAAGCCGGACGCGGCAACCCGGCAGGTGCGGCTTACAAGCTGCCTAACCGCTCCATCGCCTCCTGAATCCGCTCCTCCGGCGTGGTCACGGAGGCGCGAAGGTAGCCTTCACCGTGGGCGCCGAAAAAGGTCCCTGGCGTGAGCCACACGCCGGCCTGCTCCAGCACATGGTGGGCGAAGTCGGCGCTGGTCCATCCGGCCGGCACCTGCGCCCAGACGTAGAGCGTGGCCCGGGGCCAGTCGCAGGCTAACCCGGCGGCCTGCAAGCCCTCCACCAGCAGGTCGCGCCGGCGCTGGTAGACGGCATTGCGCTCGCTGATGAAGCTGTGGTCGCCGGTCAGGGCGGCGATGGCAGCGCGCTGCACGCCCGGGAAGATCCCCGTGTCCACGTTGCTCTTCACCTGGGCCAGGGCCGCCAGGGCCTCGGCGTTCCCTACCGCCATCCCCACCCGCCAGCCACCCATGTTGTAGGTCTTGCTCAGGGAGTTGAACTCCACGGCCACCTGTTCGGCACCGGGGAACTCCAGGATGCTGGGGGCTACGTAACCATCGTAGGTCACATCGCAGTAGGCGGCGTCGTGGGCGATGAGCAGGCCGTACTCCCGGGCGAGGGCGATGGCCTGGCGGAAGAAGTCGCCTGTGGCTACGGCGCCTGTGGGGTTGTTGGGGTAATTGAGCCACAGGAGCCGTGCCCGGGCCAGGGTTTCCACCGGGATCACCTCCAGGTTCGGCAGAAAGCCGGTTTCGGGGCGGAGGGGAACGGGATGCGGCTCGGCACCGGCCAGGAGGGCGCCGGCGGCGTAGGCCGGGTAGCCGGGGTCCGGCACCAGCACAACATCGCCCGGATCGGTCCACGCCAGGGGCGCGTGGGCGATGCCCTCCTTGGAGCCGATGAGAGGCAGCACCTGGCTGTCGGGGTCCAGCGTCACCCCGAAGCGCCGGGCGTAGTAGCCGGCGATGGCCTGGCGCAGCTCAGGGAGGCCGGCGTAGCCAGGGTAGCGATGGGTCACGGGGTCCAGCGCCGCCTCCCGCAGGGCCTCCACGATGTGCGGGGGCGTGGGGAGGTCCGGGCTGCCGATGCCCAGGTTGATCACGTCCACGCCTTGCGCCTCCAGCTCCGTGATGCGCCTCACCACATCGGCGAAGGGATAGCGCGGTATCCTGCCGAGTCGTCGTGCTGCCTTTCCGCGAACAGCAATCATTTGCCCTTCCCTATCACAGCCTTTCACACCCCGAAGTCCTGGAAATGGCCTGCTACGGCGACATAGCGAAGCTTCCACGGCCCTACGGCCAGGCGAAAAGCCTCATCATGGAGACCTCGGAGGTCTGTTTATCCCCTCCACAAACTCCTGCACCACCCGCCCTACCCGCTCCAGGCTCTCGGAGCTCACTTTGTCGCAGGTGTCCTGCGTCGTGTGCCAGTACGGGTAATCGAAGTCAATTATGTCAACTGCTGCGATCCCTCGCTGGATGAAGGGGATGTGGTCGTCGATGATGGTCCACTTGTAGCGCGGGATGAAGTGATCGGCGTAACCTAGATCGGCGGCGATGTTCCACAGACGCTCCATCAGGACGGGATCGGAGTTGCGCTCGTAGTAGAACTGCTGGTCGGCGTCGCCCACCATGTCCACCACGATGACCCAGGCGGGGGTCACGCTGAGGTTCTCGGTCATGTGCCGGGCACCGACGCTCCACGGCCAGCCGTCGAGATGGCCGTTGTCCTCGGCGTCAAAGAAGGCCAGCCACATATCCCACGGCAGCTCGGCGCCGGACCACACCCGGGCCAGCTCCAGAAGCACGGCGACACCGCTGGCGCCATCATTGCCGCCGGGAACCGGTTGGGTGGGGTTCACCGGGTCCTGATCGGCCAGGCGCCGGGTGTCGTAGTGGGCACCGATGATCCCCACAGGCGCGCCCTCTCCCCTACCCTGCCGGGCGATGATGTTGCGCACCGGCACGCCTTCGTATTCGAACTCCTGTGTCTCCACCTCCCATCCAGACGCGCGCAGCGTCTGGATGATGTAGTCACCGGCTGCCCGGCTGGCCTCTGAGCCTGTGGGCCGCGGTCCCAGCGCACACTGGGCCAGGGCATGTTCATAGGCCAGCCGGCCGTCGAAAAGCTGCCCCCCACGGGTGAGATCAGGACCTGAAGTGGGGCTGGTTCGGGCCTTGGGGGCCATCGGCGGCGGGGTCGGGCTTCCTACCTGCTGTGCTGTGGGCTCCGCGGTGGAGATGGCCGGTGGCTGGATGGGTGGCGCAGCCGGCGTGCCTGTGGCGCAGCCAACAGCAGTTATGGCAATGATGAACAACTCAACCAGCGGCGCGACTCTTCCGCAGCCCCCTACTCTTCGCATAGCTTAGTTCCTCCAGGAAGTTATGTCAACAGGGTGCTTGGTTGCCGGCTATGCCTATGCGAAAGACGCGATGTGAAGTCCGGGAAACCGGGATTATGATCTGTGTACGCCCTGTCAATTTGGACAAATTCCCCTATCCGTGCTATCATCATGCCCGTTCTGTTCGTGAGGATAGCGAATTTGCTATACGAAAGGATTGTGGGGGTGCGCGCTGTTGATATCATTGCCAAGAAACGCGACGGTCTCCCGCTAACCACCGAGGAGATCAACTTCTTCATCAACGGCTTCACCCGGGGCCAGATCCCCGACTACCAGGCCGCTGCCTGGCTCATGGCCGTGACCCTGCGCGGGATGGACGCCCGCGAAACCCGCGACTTGACCCTGGCCATGGCTCTCTCGGGCGAAACCCTCGACCTATCCCAGGTGGCGCCGGTGGTCGCCGACAAGCACTCCACGGGGGGCGTGGGCGACAAGACCACGCTGGTGCTGGGCCCCATCGTCGCCGCCGCCGGCTTGCCCATCGGTAAGATCTCCGGCCGCGCCCTGGGCTTCAGCGGCGGGACCCTGGACAAGCTGGAGTCGGTGCCCGGCTTCCGCGCCGAGCTGACCGTCGAGGAGTTCATCACCCAAGTGCGCCAGGTGGGGCTGGTGGTGGCCGGACAGACCGCCGACCTGGTCCCAGCCGACCGCAAGCTCTACGCCCTACGCGACGTCACCGCCACGGTGCAAAGCCTGCCCCTCATCGCCAGCAGCATCATGAGCAAGAAGATCGCCGGCGGTGCCCACGTCATCCTCCTGGACGTGAAGGTCGGCCGGGGGGCGTTCATGAAGAGCGAGGACGAAGCCATCGTCCTGGCCGAGGCTATGGTGGACATCGGCAAGGGGTTGGGCCGCCGGGTGGCGGCGGTGGTGTCCGACATGAACCAGCCCCTGGGCCGGGCCGTGGGCAACGCCGTGGAGCTGCGTGAGGCCATCGAGACCCTCCGTGGAGGGGGACCGGCCGATCTGCGGCACCACTGCATCACCCTGGGGAGCCAGCTCCTGATGCTGGCCAGGCGAGCTTCCAGCGAAGATGAAGCGCGTGCCATGCTGGAGGAGACCATCCGCTCTGGCCAGGCTTTCGCCAAGCTGCGCGCCCTGATCGCCGCTCAGGGCGGCGATCCCACCTACGTGGATCATCCGGAGCGCCTGCCGACGGCGCGGTTCATCGAGGAGGTGCCGGCGCCACGGGCTGGGTGGGTGGCCGGCGTGGACGCGCTGGAGGTGGCTATGACGACGGTAGACCTTGGCGCCGGGCGTGCTCGCAAGGAGGACCGCATCAACTACGCGGTGGGGGTGGTGCTGGGTGCCAAGGCGGGCGACCGGGTGGAGGCCGGCCAGCCCCTCTTCACCGTGCACGCCGACGATCGCGAGAAGCTGGTGGCTGCCAGGGAGCGGGTCCTGGCTGCCTACTCGTGGAGCGACGAGCCGGTCTCCTCGCCCCCGCTCATCCATCGCATCATCACGTGACAAGAGCCACCGCTCCCCTCCCCTCCTTGTGAGGGAGGGACTGGGAGGAGGGTGGGCCTCCGTTATTAACTCAACCTGGTCCCTCATCAGAGCCGCTGACGCCAAGACAATTCACATCCCCCTTGAAGGGGAGGAGTTTGCGACCGTCGGCGGTCGCTTGCCGGCGGTCCGCGGTCGCTTATGCAGGGCTGACGAAGCGGAACATGGAGGCGCCGCAGACCGGGCAGACGCCACGCATGGCCCGACGCCCGGTTTTCGTCGTGGTTGGCTCGGGGTCGGACATAGGGCGCTTGGTCCGGCAGCGGGCACAATAGGCCACGGTGGTAGCCCCGGGCTCGGCTGCCGGCTCATCGGCCTCAGCCGGGGCGTCCGGCCGGATGGAGATGGTGGGCTCGGCCGGCGCCGGCCACCCGCTCTCCTGCTCCTCCATGTACTGCCGGGCCAGCCAGCCCAGCACTGCTCCGATCAACACCCCCAGAATCAGGCGCAGCATCTTTCCTCCTGTCTCAGTTGCGTGCCTGACTACGAACTTCAGCGCCTGTACTTCTCGATGTTACGTTGATGCTCCTCGTAGGTGCTGGCGAAGACGTGAGAGCCGTCATTCGTCAGTCCATTGGCCACGAAGAACAGGTACGAGGTCTCGGCCGGCTCCAGGACGGCGCGGATGGACCTCAGGCCGGGGCTGCAAATGGCTCCCGGCGGTAGCCCTGGTTCCAGGTACGTGTTGTACGGCGAAGGATAGGTGTAGTCATCCACCAGGAGGGTCCGCCACCACGTGCCCTGCTCAGCATCGTAGCCCATGGCGAATTGCACCGTGGGATCGGCATCCAGCTTCATCCCCTGGGCCAGGCGGTTCAGGTACACGCTGGCGATGAGGGGCGCCTCCTCGGGCACGACAGCCTCACGCTCCACGATGGAAGCCAGGGTCACCACCTCGTGCACCGTCATCCCGCCTTCAGACGCCTTCCGGCGCATCTGGGCGTCGAACTTGGCGTCGAAGGTGCTCAGCAGCAGGTCCAGGATCTGACGGGAGCTGTACTCCGTGGGAATCTCGTAGGTGTCCGGGAACAGGTAGCCTTCCAGCCCCGGGCTTGCATCCGGCGGCCGGTCACGCAAAAACTCGTAGTCGAACCCCTCGCCGCTGCGCACCAGAGCCAGGAACTCGTCCGGGGCCACCAGCCCCTGGGCGGCCAGCAGCGTGGCCACCTCTTCGGCGCGCCAGCCCTCAGGGATGGTCACGCGGACGGTAGGCGGCCGGCCGTGCTGGAGCGCGACGATGATCTCGTCCATGGTCATGTTGCGTCGCAGCTGAAATTGACCGGCCTCCAGCTTGGTGTCGGCGCCGCGCACCCGCAACAGCAACCGAAAGACCTCGGCGTTGCGCACCAGCCCCTCTTCCTCCAGGCGCTGGGCAATCTCGGCGGCGGTCTCGCCAGGGTTGATGACGAAGGTGACGGGTGTGGGGTCGTCGCTGGCCGGCGCTTCCAGGTCCTCAGGCCGCAAGTGGGTGAGAAGTTGGACTAGCAGGTCTGCCGAGTCCGGCAGCGCCACCTGGGTGGGGCCACCGGCAGGCCGCTGCCCGCGCAGCAAGTACCAGGCGCCGCCGGCCGGCACCCCTATCACCATGGCCACCGCCAGAAGCAGGAGTACGAGCCGCAGTATTCGCCTCATGGTTGCACACCTCGTGGTCAGTCAGGTGCAAGAGACCGTCATCTTGCTCACTCGTGTTCCCCGAGTGCCTGGGCCTCATCAGCCAGCTTGCGTGAGTCCAGGTAGTCTTGAAGGATGACGGCTGCGGCGGCGGCGTCAATGCGGCCTTTCTGGGCCCGGGCGTCCAGGCCCTGGTCATGAAGGAACCGGGCGGCACTGACCGTCGTCAGGCGCTCATCCCACAGCACCACCGGCACGTCCACCGCTTGCTCCAGCTCGGCCACGAAGGCTTCCACCTCGCGGGCCTGCTGGCCCACCGTGCCGTCCATCGAGCGAGGATGCCCCACCACGATGGTGGACACATCCCATTCACGAACCAGATCCGCCACGGCCGTCACGGCCTCAGCGGTGGACTTGTAGTCCACAACGCCCAGGCTGCGCGCCACAACCCCCAGAGGGTCGCTCACCGCCACCCCGATCCGACGGCCTCCCACGTCCAAAGCCAAGATGCGCATGTCATCAATCCTAAACGGCGCTGAAGCGCCTACTACGAGCCAGATGGCTCCCTGGTGATCACCCGATAGCGCAGGCCCACCCACGGCAGCCGGCTGCCCAGCCAGGGCACATCGTGTACCCAACCCGGCTCCACCGTCACCTCCGGGGTGCCGTCCAGGGGCATGTTCTCCGCCAGCACCCGGGCGGCCTCCTCCACCGGCTGCCCGCGCACCAGGGCCACGACCTCCTCCCGGTCCACCCGGGCCACGGCCTCGCCCCAGACCCGTACCTCGACCTGATACCGTTCTCCTCCCTCGTCCTGCACCAACGAGCTGTCCCGAGACTGGAACTGCAACGATTCAGGCATCAGCTCGAAGCCCTGGGGCACCTGCCTCTCCAGAACCTCGGCCGCCACCTCTCCCACGTCGTTTATGGCCACCGCCAGCCCCGAACCTCGCACCTGCATCTGCAACGAGAGCACCTCCGTGAGGGTATCCACAGCATCACTGAAGGTCTCACCCAGCACCACGATGCTGACGGACTCGGGCACCAGGAACTCGCCCGGGTCCAGTTTCCCCTCCAGGTGCCCCGCTGCTTCTTGCGCCAGCCGGGTCAGCAGGGTCCGATGCAGCCGCTCCTTGTCCTCATAGGTCACCACCCCCACCCGCTTCATGGTGCCGCCACTGGTGGGGGCATCGTTGATCACGGTCACCATGAGGGCATAGCGCGGCTCGATGGAATTGATGGCCAGGGCGCGCACGTTGCCGCTGGGACCCGGCTCCAGGGCCCGAATGGGCACACGGGCGCTCCCCAGCGGCGGCAGCGTCACCTCCTCCTCGGTCTGGAAGCGGATGGCGACCCCGGTCCCCGTGCTGACGATGGCACCCTGAGAAATTGTGGTGGGCTCGGGCCGCTTGTTGATCATGGTGATGAAGCCGGTGGCGTAGGCGTCCGGCACGTCCTTCTGGTGGGTGACGCCGGACTCCGCCGTGCCCACGAAGGTGACCGTCAGGCGGCGCGCCGGCACCACCCTATCGTCCACATCGGCTTCCTCAGCCTCAGGGTCAACGACCACTTGGAAGGTGTGGCTGACCAGCCGGGTGGCCGGGGTGAGGACGATGGTAGCGCTGGGCGCAGCCAGGACGGCCAGCACCCCCGCCAGCCCCAGCAGGAGCAGCACCATCAGCAGGGCCACCCAGGGATGCCGGCGTCGCGGACGGCGAGGGTGCGGCGCCGGCGGCCTGGGAACCGCCTGCGCCAGCTTCTCGATGCGGCGCCGGACCTGGCCCGGCTTCCGCCATGGCAGCCGCATCGCCAGCGCTCGCCCGTGGAAGGCCGAGAGACCCGCCTCGCCGGCCAGGGCGCGAATCACAGGGTCCGGCGTGAGCACCGCCAGGTCCTTCTCCACACGCTGGGCCTGCCGGGCCAGGAGCTTGAGGTTGTACAGCCGACGCAGCGCCTGGCAGCCCCTGGGCGCCACCACGAGCACCCGGTCACCGCCTGCTTCCGTCAGCCGGGTTTGGATGACGGCCAGGCCGTCACCCGGCTCCAGGCGCACCTCGACGATCCCGTCACGCATCGCCTCAGCGTCGCTCATCGCCTATGGCGCACCAGTTCCGCGACACGAGCCAGGGCATCGGGCAACCGCCCGGCCTCGCCGCCGCCGGCCTGGGCCATGTTGGGCCGACCACCCCCCCGGCCGCCGAGAAGTTGGGCAACCTCGTTCACCAGCCGGCCGGCGTGGTAGCCGCGCTCCACCAGGTCCGGCGTCACCGCAGCCACCAGTTGAGGCCGCCCCTCGATGATCGTCCCCAGGACGACCACCGCCGAGCCCAGCCGCTGGCGAATCCAGTCGGTCATCTCGCGCAGGCCATCCACGTCGGCCGCATCCACCTGTCCGGCCACGACCGGCACACCGGCCACCTGGTGCACCTGGCCCAGCAAGGCATCCACCTGATGCCTGGCCAACTCGCGGCGCAGCCGGGCGATCTCCTTGCGCTGCGCCTCTAGCTGCTCCATGAGCCTAGCCGCCCGCTCGGCCAGCTCATCCGCAGGTGCACCCACTAGCCAGGCCGTCTGCTCCAGTTGAGCCGCCAACCCACGTGCCCACTCCTCGGCACCACGGCCGGTGACGGCCTCGATGCGGCGCACGCCGGCCGCAATGCTGTTCTCGCTCAAGATGGCCAGGAACCCAATCTGCCCGGTGCGCAAGACATGGGTCCCACCGCACAGCTCACGGGAGAAGTACCCGCGCTCGGGAACCTCCCCCTCCCCAATGGTCACCATGCGCACCACGTCGCCGTACCTCTCGCCGAACAAGGCTATCGCCCCTGCCCGCCGCGCGTCATCGAAGGGCAGATTCCGCCACGTGACGGTGTAGTCGGCGCGAATGGCCTCGTTGACGAACTCCTCGATGCGGGTCAGTTCACTACGGGTGACGGCCGACAGGTGGGTGAAGTCAAAGCGCAAGCGGTCCGGCGCCACCAGCGAGCCCTGCTGCAGGGCGTGCTCGCCCAGCACCACGTGGAGGGCGCGGTGCAACAGGTGTGTGGCCGTGTGGTTGCGCATGATATCCCACCGGCGGTCTTGGTCCACGGCTGCCTCCACGGTCTGCCCCACCTGGATGAGACCCTCCTCCACCCGGCCATGGTGCACAATGAGCCCGGGGATGGGAGCCTCGGTCGCGGTCACAGTTACCCGGCCCGACCTGGCGCGGATGGTGCCCGTATCACCCACCTGGCCACCGGCCTCAGCGTAGAACGGCGACTGGTCCAGCACGATCTCGACCTCGTCCCCCTCTTGCGCCACCTCCACAAGCTCACGGTGGCGCACCAGGGCCAAAACGCGGGCCTCGCTGGTCAGCCGGTCGTAGCCCAGGAATGCCGTCCTGGGTAGTTCGAGTTGCCGGTAGAAGGCCTCGGCGTCAGCCACGCCGAACTTCTGGGCAGCCCGGGCCCGGGCCTTCTGCTCCGCCATGGCCTGGTCGAAACCGGCCCGGTCCACCGTCAGGCCGTGCTCCTCGGCGATGTCCTTTGTCAGATCGAAGGGGAAGCCGTAGGTGTCGTAAAGACGAAAGGCCTCCCGGCCGGGGATGACCACCTGGCCGGCCGCCTCCACCTCCTCGATCACCCGGTCGAGCATGGTCAGCCCCGTCTCCAGGGTGCGCTGGAAGCGTGCCTCCTCCTGGGCGACGGCCTCCAGGATGAAGTCGCGCCGCTCCACCAGCTCGGGGTAGTGACCACCCATGAGGTCAATCACGGTCTCGGCCACCTGGCCCAGGAACGGGCCGCCGAAGCCCAGCTTCTTGCCAAAGCGCATGGCGCGCCGCATGATCATGCGCAGGACGTAGCGGCGGCCTTCGTTGCCGGGTAGCACCCCGTCGGCGATGAGGAAGGTCATAGCCCGGCTGTGATCGGCGATCACCCGGTAGGCCACCAGCCCCTCTGATCGCTGGGCATCGGTGTGCCCCAGGAGTTGCTGCACCCGGTCCAGGATGGGGGCGAAGAGGTCGGTCTCGTAGTTGCTGCGCACCTCCTGCATCACCGACACGATGCGTTCCAGGCCCATGCCCGTATCCACCCCGGGTTTGGGCAGCGGGGTCCGGGCCCCATCCGCTGCCTGATCGAACTGCATGAACACCAGGTTCCAGATCTCCAGCCAGCGGTCGCAGCCGTTGTCGAGGAGGACGCTGCACTCGGGGTCGCCACAGGTGCAGGCCTCCGGCCCCCAGTCGTAGTGGAGCTCCGAGGTGGGGCCGCAGGGGCCGGTGTCGCCCATCATCCAGAAGTTGGTCTTGTCGCCCATGCGGTAGACCTGCTCGGGGCCCACGCCGGGCATCTCCAGCCAGCAGCCGTAGGCCTCATCGTCGTCCACGTGGACGGTGTAGCGCAGCCGCTCCGGCGGGATGCCCAACTCCTCGGTCACGAACTCTTGGGCGAAGCGGATGGCCTCGGCCTTGAAGTAATCGCCCCCGAAGGAGAAGTTGCCGAGCATCTCGAAGAAGGTGTGGTGACGTGGTGACGGGCCGACGTTCTCCAGGTCGTTGTGTTTGCCGGAGACGCGCATGCACTTCTGGGCGGTAGTAGCCCGGGTGTAGGCGCGCTTCTCCAGCCCCAGGAACGCGTCCTTGAACTGGACCATGCCGGCGTTGGTGAACAGGAGCGTCGGATCATCCGGCACCAGCGACGAGCTGGGCACGATGGTGTGTCCGTGGCGCTCGAAGTACTTCAGGAAACCTTCCCGGATTTGCGCACTGGTCATCATCCCGCTTCTCCTCCTGAGGGCCGCCCAATTGTAGCCCATGATGGACGGCCTGTCAATCGCCTGAACCAAAACAGCTCGTCCGCAAGCCTGCAAGCAGCAGACAGGGACGAGCTGCTAAGCCCGTGGTACCACCCTGTTTGGAGACGAGACGCCTCCCACTCAGCCAGGCACCAACAGCTTGGCGCCTGCAGCCGGATAACGGCGGCCAGCCGGCTCAGCTTACTGGGCCGTGGGCAAGAGCCCACAACCGTTCGGCCTGCGTCTCAGGGGTGGCTTCGGCCGGGCCCTGGGCATCGGCGTCGCACCAACGGCCGACTCTCTGAGACCTGTACCCGGCGTACTCTTCCCCATCAACGACTTTGGTGATCATCCTAGCTACCTGACACTTTCTTCCAAGGCAAGGTTAAAAACTCCAGAGGCGCATCCACGCCCCGTTTCGGGCCGGGTTAGACGTGGCGAGGACGCCACTTTGTAGCGAAAAAGGACTGCTGGATAAAGTGTCGGCTGACTAGGTGATCATCAACTTGCTTAGAATTATAGTGTTATAACGTGATGCTGTCAAAGAACGATCACGGCCCCGTTCGTGGAACCCGCCATGATGCTACCGTCTGCACGCCCCGCCAAGGGACCGCTGTGCAAGATAGTCGCACTTCCAAGCGTCATCGTCTACGCCGTAAAGAACCCTGCTTGAGAAGCGAACCATTTGAAGCTGAATCTACCGTAGGCGAGGCAATGCGGTTTGACAGGATCGGGCAACTTATGGTATCATTTGTTTGCCATGGCTGATACACTCATTCCCCGGGTGCGAGCGTACATCTATTCCGGGGGCGGATACCGCCCCACCCCCGGACGTCGCTGCGCGCCTGGCGGCTGATGAGTCGGCGGCCTTCAACTGCATACCGACATCTGGCAGCGTGGGCGCGCAGTCCACGCTTTTTCGTTTGAGATGCAATGCACCTCCCGAACTAGGCTCTATGGGATGGTTTTGATTGGGTCTCAACCAGCCCTTGGGGCAATACTGACTTCCCAGAGGGGTGTTGCACCTTGACCAACACCCGGGGAAACCGGGAGGAGATGAAGGAGTGATCTATGTCAACCTTCAGCATTAATGAACAGGTTGAGCTGTTGATGCAAGGGACCGAGTACGGTGACGAGCACATCAAGCAAGACATGGCCGCCGAGCTGAGGGAGCGGCTGATGGAAGGCCGTCCGCTGCGCGTCTACTGCGGCTACGACCCGCGCACGTCTGACTTGCACCTGGGCCACACCATCACCATGCGCAAGCTGCGCCAGTTCCAGGACCTGGGCCACGAGGTGACCTTCCTCATCGGCAGCTACACCAGCCTCATCGGTGATCCCAGCGACAAGGACAAAACTCGCCCGGTGATGATGCCCGAAGAGGTGGAGGAGAACGCCCGCACCTACGCCGAGCAGGCCTTTAAGATCCTGGACCCGGCCCGCACCAAGATCCGGCACAACGGCGAGTGGTTGGCTGAACTAAAGCTGGCCGACCTTATCCGCCTGGGATCGGTGTTCACCGTGCAGCAGTTCCTGGCCCGGGAGAACTTCGCCCAGCGCCTGGAGCGCGGTGATCCCATCTTCCTCCACGAGACCTTCTACGCCCTGATGCAAGGCTACGACGCCGTGGCCATGGAGACGGACGTCCAGGTGGGCGGGACCGACCAGCTGTTCAACATCCTGGTGGCGGGCCGCAAGCTGCAAGAGGCTTTCGGCCAAAAGCCCCAGGTGGCCATCATCATGGGCATCCTGCCGGGCACCGACGGCATGGTGAAGATGTCCAAGAGCCTGGGGAACCACATCCCTATCATGGCTCCCCCTGAGGACATGTACGGCAAGGTGATGAGCATCCCGGACCACGTGATGATCACCTACTTCAAGCTGGTGACGCGCTACACGCCGGCCCACATCGCCGAGATCGAGGCCAGCCTGGCCGACGGCAGCCGGCACCCCCGGGACGTGAAGATGGAACTGGCCCGGGAGATCGTCAGCATCTTCCACGGCGATGAGGCTGCCCGGGCAGCGGAGGAGCACTTCGTGCGGGTGTTCCGCGAGCGCGAGCTGCCGCCGGAGATGCCGGAGTTCACCCTGACCGAGCCGATGAACATGGTGGAACTGCTGCACACGGCCGGCCTGGCCCGCAGCAAGAGCGATGCCCGCCGGCTGATCCAGCAGGGCGGCGTGCGCCTGGGCGGCGAGAGGGTGGAGAGCATCGAGATGATGGTTGAGCCGCGCGACGGCGTGGTGATCCAGGTAGGGAGGCGGCGTTTTCTGCGACTGAGGACGACCTAGCCGGGCACCATATCCAGTCAATCGAACAACCCCCTCGACGACGCGCTTCGAGGGGGTTGTTTGTTTTCAGCTCAGCGACTGGCCGGCCATCAGCGCAACGGGAGGAGCCGGCGACGAATCGCCATCAGCCACTCACGCAGGAGTTGAGAGATGCGCTCCAGGCCGGCTGGGCGCTCCTGCCCAGCCTGCGAGGCGGGCGTGCTGACGGCCGGCACTCCGCCCGCGGGGCTCTGCAGTTGCGACGTATCGGTCACGGTGGCGGTTGCGGTCACGCTGGCCGTGGGTGAAGGTGTGCTCGTGCTCGTAGCCGTCGCGGTGACCGTGGCACTGGCTGTCGGTGATAGCGTGGCAGTAGCGGTATCGGTTGCCGGAGTTGTAGGCGACCAGGTGGCGGTGGGGCTAGATGTTTGTGAGGGCGTGGCCGTCGGCGAGGCAGTGTCGGTAGCGGTCGCTGCGACAGTAGGCGTCTCCGTGTTGGTCGGGGTGGGCGGGCGAGGCGTGAAGGTGGCGGTCGCCGTGTCGGTTGTGGTAGCCGTGGGCGTCCAGGTGCTGGTGAAGGTGGGTTGAGCCGTGCCGGTGGAGGTCGCCGTCGGAGTCCACGTGCTGGTGAACGTGGCCGTGGCCGTGCTCGTGGCTGTCGCAGTGGCCGTCTCCGTCGGTGGCTGTCGCAGTGGCCGTCTCCGTGGCCGTAGCCGTAGCTGTGGGGGTGGACGTGGCCGTCGGGGTCCACGTGCTCGTGGGCGTAGGCGAAGGTGTAGCGGTGTAGGTGGGCGTGAAGGTTGGCGTGGCTGTGGGCGTCTCCGTAGGTGTAGGTGTCAGCGTAGGTGTGGGCGTGAAGGGTATCTCCTGCACCTGGATGTCATAAGTCATCTCGCAGTAGCCTATGTAGGGGTTGAAATTGCGCACCCTGATGAAGTAGGTCCCGAAGGGCTCCGGCTCGTCATCCGGATAGCGCCACTCGACGAGAGACGCCCGTGGTTCCGCCTCGGGATGGTCATCGTTCTCCAAGAGCAACGTTTCCCGATCCCGATCATACAGGCCAACGATGGTGTCCACATCCTCAGTGCCCAGGTTCAGGGTGCGGATGGCGTAGGTGTTGCCCCTTAGCGCCAGGAACTTGAACCAATCCTCGTCCCCTGCAACGTGGAAATTGCGGTGCACGAGCTCGCCATCTCTCGTGATCCATTGCGCCTGGAGCACCGTATCGTCCGGCTCGCCCGGTGCTATGCATGGCGTAGGGCTGGGCGATGGAGTCAACGGCGTCTCGGTTGGCGTTGGAGTAATAGGAGTCGGCTTGGGCGTGGGTGTGTCCGTAGGAGTAGAGGTGTGCGTAGAGGTGGGTGTGGCGGTGGCGGTGCTCGTGTCGGTAGGGGTCGCGGTGCTTGTAGCCGTGTCTGTGGGCGTGGATGTAGGTGTGTACGTAGCCGTTGATGTGGGTGAAGGCGTGCTGGTGAAGGTAGGCGTCATACTCGGTGTGGGCGTAAAGGTGCTTGTCCCGAACCGCCACATGCGGGCAATGACCGGCAGGTGAAGCTGATGCCCTCGATCGGCCACCTCCACCTGATCTAGATACACCCAGATGCCCAAAGACCCATCCCAGATGTTGCGCGCCTCAAAACGAACCCACACTCGCTGCCCTTTGAAGGCAGCCAGACTATAGGTCTTGCATTTCCATCCCAAGTCGTTGTTGGGTATGTTGATCCCGTCAGGGGGATCATACCCGTCCCGAAGGAGAGCAGCCAGGAGCCTTCCTTCGTCATCCCGAAGTTGTACGCGGAAGTCGCTGTAGTGGATTATGTCATGTGTGATGATGTTGTAGCAAAAGGAGAGCACCGGCGAGCGCAGGGTTTGCGGGATCTCGATGGGTTGCTTTATCCAGGCTGAACTTCGCGGCAGTTGTTCAGGCGACTCGGGATCCCAGGGCACAGGCAAGGCTAGCCGGGCTGACCACAGCCCCTCCCAAGCGTTGTTGCTGACCACCAAAGTTGGAAGCTCACCGCCATCCATCCAGCCGGCCAGATCACCGGTCTCGAAGCACCCGTTCTGCACAATGCCCTCGTCGCAGGCGGCCGGAGCGCCGGCGCCGCCGGCTGTCACGCTCAAAGCCGCCAGGATTGCCGCGGCCAGAGCCACGAGGAGCAGTTGATAGCAGCGTGTCAGTTGCGAAGTAAGTGCATGGGCGAACACGGCGTTGTTTCTCCCCTTGGGCGAGTCAGTCTCCAGGCAGCTCACCGAGGCCGGACCCACAGACCAGCCCAGCCAAACAGCCTAGCGAAGGCGGCAGCCGATGCCCCAGCCGGCGTCTCCGTCGGAGTCGGGGTCGCTGCAGGTGTAGACGTGGGTGTAGGCGCCCGAGGTGTCGCCGTAGGCTCAAAGATGGGAGGACGGTAGCGCAGGATGACTCCATCGTCACCTACCGCCCAACCATAAGCGGGCGAAGCCATATCAACGGCCCGGAGAGTGCGCCGCTGCGCATCCGGGTTGAGGTTTGTGACGTCGTTCCAGTCTTCTCCGTCAAACCTCAACATGGTCCCGTCCTGACCAACCGCCCACCCGTCCGTCTCCGAGACTACCCGGACGCCGTAAAGTGTAGGTCCGCCCGACCGCGAGTGAAACCATCTAAGGCAAGGCAGTTCACTCAGACCACACTCCGTAGCTGCGGTAGATGCCAAAAGCTCGTCATCGCCCACCGCCCAGCCAACGTATCCTCCGCCCACCAGGAGCAGATGAACGTCATAGAGGTTCAGCAGCGGGCTCAAAGGTGAGCCTGCCGACCACTCGGGCGGCGAGCCCTTCAACCGGGCGTACCGTCCCCCATCCGCCACAGCCCAGCCGATGGAGTTTGAGAGCATCCACAGGGCGTTCACGTTACCCATAGTGTCCGGCGCATCAGGGTCTCTGTACCAGTTTCCGTCCGGACTGTAGTACAAGAACACGCTGCGATCCTGTCCGTACACGTCCCCCACGGCCCACGCCCTGTCGGCGGAGAGCGTGAACACCCCGTTGAGAGCCGTAGCTTTCACCCGCTGGCCGTTGGCGTATGCACGCCAAACTCCGCCGGCGTACTGCATGATCTCCGGCTGCTGTAACTCGCCGACCGACTTCACCTCCCCCACTGCCCAGCCGCTCCACTCCGTGCCGGTCCAGGCCATATGCACCGAATTCAGGTCCGGTTGGCGCGGATCTGGCCCCCGCACCACCTGCCAGCACTGACCCGCCGCACACGACGCCGCCGTGCGGTGCAAAATCACACCCTGCTGGCCCACAGCCCAGGCCTCGTCGGACGACACGGCAAACACGTCATTCAGCCGCAGATCGCTGACGCTTGTTGGGACGCCCTCCAGCACCCACTCGCTGGTGGGAGTGGGTGTGGGCGTGACGGTCGTGGTCGGCGTGGCTGTTCCTGTAGGTGTCTGGGTGGCGGTTGCCGTCCACGTGGCCGTCGGGGTCAAGGTTGCGGTAGGGGTCAGGGTCTCTGTAGGCGTGTTGGTAACCGTAGGCGTTTCCGTCGGTGTGCCGGTATCCGTTGGCGTAGGTGTCGGGGTGTCTGTGACGCCGGGGACGGGTGTCGCCGTCTCCGTAGGGGTGGCGGTCTCGGTAGCGGTGGGGTTGGCCGTTTCGGTCGGCGTGGCTGTAGCGGTCGCCGAAGCCGTGGCCGTCGGTGTGGCAGTCGGCGTTGCAGTGAGGGTGGCCGTCCCCGTCGGGGTGGGGGTGCTGGTTGGGCTAGGCGTGAAGGTCAGCGTTGGGATCGGTGTGATGGTAGGGGTCCACGTTGGGCCATGATAGAGAAGGGGCAATGCAGCCCGGCCTTTGGCATCGAACAGCATCACGTTGTCCACGTAGGTCCAGATGCCGCGCGCTGTGTCCCAGATGTTCCGGTTCTCAAAGAATATGCGAATCCGGCGCCCCTTAAAGTTGCTTAGGTCGTAGGCAAAATGTGCCTTGCCCAGATCGTTATAGTTCAAAGCCCGAGGGTCGCTGAAGCCCGCTCGCAGCAACTCCACTAAGACCGACTGCTCTGCCGTGGGCTCGCGGATAAAGGCTCGGAAATCACTCCAGTGGATGTTGTCGTGGGTGACGATGTGATAGCAGAAGTGCAGGAAAGGGCGCTCCCAGTTAGCCGGGATGAACACGTCTTGGTACATCCATGCAGAGCCGGCGGGGTAGTCATTGGAGCCAGGGGCCGGCGGTGGTACCTGGTCGCCCAGCCGGATGACCCACTCGCCACCGCAGGCCAGATAAGGAGCATGGTAGAGCTGATAGCCCTGGGATCCGCCGATCGTCCAGTGCTCCGTCGTCCCCGTCTCGAAGCACCCATTCTGGATCAGCCCGGGGCAAGACTGAGCCGAAGCCGCGCTTTGAACCAGAACTCCTGTCAGCAACAGCGATAGACCCAGACAAAGCAGGAAGAGCGGAGATCTTCGTCCCTGGGTGGACAGCGCAAGGTCCATGAGCGGTCAAACTCCCTGTGAACGGTCGAGAGGATCCCGGGTCAAGACACAGGAGCCAGAGCCCGTAGCCCTGTGCTCCCATGGTTTCAAACAGCGGCGCAGCCCTGCGCCGCCACACCTCGCCTATTCTATTCACAAAACCCAATCTGTCAAGTAGCCGCCAGAGGCTCCCCGACTACTGTGTACGGGTTGGGGTAGGTGGACGGAGGCTGGGCTCGCTCGTCGGGGTTGGCGGGCGCGGCGTCGGGGTCCACACCAGCGGCGTATGGGTCGGCCTGGGCGTCGGTGAACTCAACGTGGGCACCGGCGTCGGCGATGCGGGTGCAGGTTGCCTCGGCGACGGTTTCGCTGTCGGCGCCGGCCTGCCGGTCGAAGGCTGTGTAGCCGTCGCTGTCGGGACGCTGGGTGTCAAGGTCGGGATCACTTTGTCCGACACCACCAGTATAGACGCTTCAGAGGATTCCAGGGTCACGTACTCGCTGTACACCCAGCCTATTTCAACGTCTTCGGTCTCAACCAGATACCACCCTGACCTGGTCCTGCCGAGGACACGCACCCGGGTACCTTCGACCAAGACGCGCTTCACCGCATAAGCCACGGTCGGCCCATCCCTGAAGTTGACGTTCACCCTGACCGTCGCGTTAGGCCGCCACTCATAGGCCGGAGTCAGCGTGGGTTCCAGCGTAGGCGTCTTGCTGGGTACCAGCGTACGCGATGGGGTCAGTGAGGGTGTAGTCGTGAACGTTGGCGGTATGGCGGTCAGGGTCCAGGTTGCCGACGGCGTGGGGGTCAGGGTGGGCGCGCGCCCAGGCAATAAGGGCTGAACGGCCCCCATGCGCGCCAGGAAGGCCAGCAGCATAGTGGTGGTCACGCCGGCCGCCAGCGCCCGGAATGCCGGCCGCCTGGCCTCGCCACGCAGGAAGCTAAGTACTTGATGCAGGAAGTCCTTGGTCAGGTTCCACAGCCGAGCCAGCCCCTCACCTCGCGCCAACTCGGCCCGGGCCATGGCCAGGTTTTGCGCGGCTTCCGGGTGAGCAGGCTCCAGGGCCACCACGCGCTCAAGCAAGGTCACCGCCTCGCTCCAGCGCCCCCCTTCCATGGCCTCGCGGGCCATTCCGTAGAGGCGTGCTACCCGCTTCTCCCTGGCCTCCACCACGGCACGAGGCGGAACCTGGAAGATGAGGCCATCCGGGGCCCGCATGTACAGCACCGGAGCCGCCCACTCCACGGTGTTACGCAGGGTGTACTCGATGCGCTTGCGTGCCTCAGCCACGGCCGCGTCCACCGGCCAGTTGTCGGCCAGAGCCTCGTACAGCTCCCGGGCGAAGGTCATGGCCGCCTCGTCCGTGACCGGGAACTGCATGGCGATCACGGCCGGGATGCCCTCGTGCACTAGTGTCTCGGCGACACCCGGGAAGGGATCATATGGCCCGACCTCCTTCGCCGCCGTACGCGCCCCCTCGCAGGCGTTCAGGATGACCAGCCGCAGGGAGAAGTGGTCGCCTAGCAACCGGCCCAGGTACTCGCCACGCACTCGCCGGCCACGCTTCCATTCGTCCTCCAGGATCAGCACCCCCTCGTTGGCGTCCTCATCGTAGCCGCCGTGGCCGATGAAGTGCAGAATGTGGTACTCTGACTCGCGTAGCTTGTTTTGCAAGGCCGGCAAGGTGGCATTCTCCAGGAAATCGATGTGCAGAATGCCCTGCTCTTCTCGCTCGGCCAAGGCCTGGAGAATGCGACGCTTCTCGCGTTTCACATCCAGTTGCGGATAGTTGATCGGGCTGGCAATCACCACCAGCAGTCGCAGGGGTGGCTGCACCAGAAGGGGCTGCGCAGCGTAGGGGGTCTCCATGTACCGCACCAGCACCGTGCGGATGGTGAGGGCCAGGAACTTGCGCGTCTGCTTGTCGTACAAGAACTCCCAGGGGAGGGTGGCCAGCTCAGGCGGTTCGATGCGGAGCTTGAGGCGCAGCCCTTTGCCCTGGCTGACGGCAATGCGCAAGCTGCTTTCGTAGCAGGAGCCGACCGGGCCCTGGAACAACGCATCGAACAGCTCGCCGCCGAAAGCCTTGATCTCCTTGAGCTCAGAAGCCAGGGCAGCCCGCGTCCGCTCCCGCGAGCGGAGCATAGCCAGCTCAATGATGGTCTTGATACTCTCCACCTTGCCCGCACTGAAGGGCAGGGTGAAGGTACCACTGGCTTCACCGGCCGGCGAACGGATCACCCATACGGGGTACTTCTTGCGCCGTCCGCGCCCGATGCGCAACTCGAAGTCCGCGAACTCGACCTTCCGCATACTGACAGGGCCCTCGGGCAAACCATCTCCAGGCGTTCACAGGTCCCCGGTTATCCTTATCCTCTAGACCAGTTTGAATCCGCCCAAAGCTCATCATTATGATAACTTCTTCTGCTCACGAAACGCTCACTATGGCAGACACGACTCGTCTATTGGCCCAGGTTGAGGGCAAACACCCACACAGCGCCGTTGGAGTACACCAACTCAGCTCGGGGATCCTCCAATAGTGCCTGCACCGACAGGCTACCCCCTTTGGCACCCAAGTAGACGTAAGACAAGTGGTCCCGATACGCCAGCTCCAACACGCCTTCGTCGTCCAGCGAGGTAGCCTTGGCTACCGTGACGGCATCGGCCAGCACGCGCTGGGCATACTCCGGAGGACCGTACACGTAGGCAATCGGGGGGAGCACTGTCTCCCTACCTGTGATTAACCATAACCAATATCCTCCATCAGAACCGACGTACGTACTGCCCTGCCAGTGACGGGTATTTATCAAGAACCGTGCGTCCTCCGGGACGTGCTCACGTATCCACGTCATAGCCACCATGTCGTCACGAGTTGCCAACACGGTGACCGGATTCACCACTTGGATCATCTTCCACGCCCCCATCAGGCTCAACAGCACCAGAAGCCCACCGGCAACCAGGCCGATGACCTCGGCGCCGACGCCGCTCGCCTTCCGGCGCAGTTCGCTCAGCAACTTCTCAAAGCCAAAGCCGATGAACACCGCCAGCGGCAGAAACAGGGAGATCACCAGCGCGCTGTTGTTGAGCACCCAGGTGTTGGGCAAGCCGATGACATTGGGGTTAGCGGCCAGGATGACGAACCCACACCACAGCGGTACAATCGCAGCCACCCGGTGCCGCTCCCTGGCTGCCCACGCCAGACCTACCAGCCCCACCGCGATCAGCCAGCGGTTGGTCCCCACGTCCAGCAAATCGAACGGCACGGCGTTGAAAGACGGTGAGCCCTGCACCCAACCCCACCATGTGCCTCGCGGGAGGAGTGCCGAAGCCAGGCGTAGCAGCCAGGGAGATGCGAGCAGGCCGCCAGCCAGGCACACCCACCCGGCCCGGCCCCAGGCAGCGCCCCCCGGCCACCAGGCACGCTCCGACACGGTCTTGATCAACACGTGCGCCAGGAGCAGTCCGCCGAAAAAGGCAAGCACCCGGTAGTGGGTGACCAGCAGCCCGGCCAGCGCTATCCCCGCCGCCAGCACCCGTCGCCACGATAGGGGCGCACCGCCGTGCGCCCCTCGCTGTGCATCCACCACGTCGCAGGCCAGAGTCGCCGCAGCCGGCAGGAGGGCCAACCCGGCCAGGTGCGTGTAACGCCCCCAGGTCAGGTAGTAGGCTGGCATGAGCGACAGCGCACCGGGTACCGCCGCAGCCGCCACCCCTGCCCACGCCCGGCCCGTGAGCCGGCGCGCCAGCAGGTACGTGGCTGGCACCGTCAGCGCGTTCATCACCTGCCCCACCAGCAACAGCGATCTCTCCACTGACAAGCCCGTCAGCCATAGAAAAGCTGTCGTCAGAGCGTGGAAGCCGAAGTGGTAGAAGAAAGGCCGCATGGGCAGGTATGGTTCGTACGAAGCGGGCACCACGCCCTGCTCGGCCATGAGTTTGACGATGAGAGCATGGTGCACCGAGTCCACCCATGGCGGCACCACCAGGTCGCGAATGTGCAGGTAGCGAAGGTTCAGGGAGATGAGGAAGATGGCTGCGAAGGTCAGGGCCGGAAGGTTCCAGCCGCGCAGGTGGCGGAATCGGCTGCGAACCAGCTGCCACGAGGTCAGCAAAGCCAGAGCCACGCTGGCCGCGAGGACCAGCGGACGGCTCCAGCGCAGCCCCACGACGGTGGAGAAGAGCAGCGCCAGGGGTGTCAGGGCTAGGCTGAGCCCGGCGGAAAGGGCGAACACTTCGACCGGGCCGCTCTCCTCGTCACGGAGCAGCCAGGCCCACACGAGATAACCGGGCGCGACGAAGATCAGCACGGCCGGCAGGAGCAGCCAGCCTTCGGTCAACAGCCCGCGCCACAGGTCGCCCAACGCCAGGCCCAGGTCGTAGGCGTAGAGGGTCTTGAACTGCAGGTCGCCCGGCTGCGGCACGCCATCCACGAACATCTCCCCTTCACCGTAGGCGTTCAGGGAGTTGGACCACACGGTGACCCGGTTGCTGGGCGTCCCCTCCAGGGAGAAGTACAAGCGGCGGCCGGCCGAATTGGCGATGGGCGGGAAGCTGAAGCGATAGGGCGAGTTGTGGGTCAGGCCCCGCGTGTCCACCTGCACCACCGCCAGGTCCTGACTGCTGTCGGGGCCGGCTCGCAGGCGGAAGGTGAGCCGGCGGGGCACGTCGGCCTCAGGTCCTTGGTCGGGGTAGACGACCAGGAGCACCTCCACGCCGCTCAGGTTCGGGTAGTGGGCGACGAAGGTCTGGCCGATGACGTGGTCGCCCTGGAGCAGGGGCGCAGCCACGTCCAGCCGGGGCTGCTCGTTGTCCACGGCCATGACCGAGGGCCCACAGGCCGTCACGGCCAGGCCGAGACAGACCCAGATCGCCAGGAGCAAGCACTTGCCCATGGTCCGCCGCCTTGTCACCCGAGGTGGAACCCCGTCCAGAAATGCACGATGGTTCGTTCAGGGGAGGAGCGCTGAAGCAGGGACGCACCGCTGTGCGTCCATCACTGGGAGCTACGAGCCGGTCAGGGCTACACCCAGCGCGGACTCGACCGCCTTCAGATGGTGACGCGCCTCCCGCAGCAGGTGTTCGATCTGGCCTTCCAACTCCTTCGCCAGCCCGGCATCCCTCAGCCCGGGCAAATTGGTCCGCACGTTGAGCGCCGCGCCGGCCACCGCCGCATGGGCCAGGTACGCCGCCACACCCGCATCGCTCGCCGCGTTGGGATTGCCCTTGCGAACGACGTCCGGCAGTAACCTCAGCACGGCCACGGCCCGCTCGGCCACCTGGAGGGGCACCTCCGTTGCCCGGCGCGTCGCCCCCTGGACTGCCTCCTCCCGGGCCGCCATCTCGTCCTCGGAGCCTTTGGGGAGCTGGCAGGCAGCCAACACCGCCTCGTAAGCCTGACTGTCCTCGCGGATCAATTCGGTCAGCTCCGCCTGCAGGGTCATGGCCCGGCTCCGCAGCGCCGTGATCTCCTCGGCCACCGCGGCGTACTTCTCACGGCCCAGGGTCAGGTTGGCGACCATCACGGCGAGGGCGCCGGCCAGGGCACCGGCCAACGCTGAGACGCTCCCGCCACCAGGCGTAGGTGTCCCGGCCGCCACGGCATCCAGGAAATCCCTCGGCATCGGCAACTCATCCTCCGGCTCCTCCCACAGCCGGGCCTCCAGCACCTGGGAAAGGGAGAAGTTCTCGAGCTGGAGGTAGAAGTTGGCCACGTCCACCAGGGCCGGCAGGGGGATCAAGCCGATGACCTCGCTGCCGATGACCGGCACGCCGTAGCGTTCCGCTTCGCGCTTGATCATCTCAAAGACCCGGTACACCGGCGAGCGGTCGTAGCGCACCAGGTTCATGGAAACCTGGACGATGCCCCGGTCCTTGAGCTCCAGGCCCAGAGCCTTGACGTAGCGCAGACCACCGTTGGAATGGCGCACCGCCCGGGCGATGGCCTTGGCGATGGACAGGTCATCGGTGCCCAGGTTCACGTTGTAGGCGATGAGAGGCCAGCGGGCACCCACGGCCGTGGCGCCGGCTGTGCCCATCCGCGCCGGCCCGAAATCCGGCGCCCGCTCCGGGTTGGTCTCAATCTCCGCCTTGATACCCTCGTACTCGCCCCGGCGCACGTCTGCCAGGTTGCGGCGCGACTCCCGGGTGGCCGCCTCCTCGTACAGGTAGACCGGAATCCCCAGCTCCCGTCCGATGCGCTCACCCACCCGGCGGGCGATGGCCACGCAGTCCTCCATGGTCACGCCCGCCAGGGGCACGAAGGGCAGGACATCCGTGGCCCCCATGCGAGGGTGCTCGCCCTGCTGTTTGGTCATGTCAATCAACTCGGCGGCCCGGGCCGTCGCCCGGAAGGCCGCCTCTTCCACCACGTGGGGAGCTCCCACGAAGGTGATCACCGAACGGTTGTGATCGGCGTCCATCTCCACGTCTAGCACGCGGGCGCCGGCCACGCTCCGGATGGCGGCCGCGATCTCTTCCACGACCTCTGCCCTTCGGCCTTCGCTGAAGTTGGGCACACATTCCACGATCTGTCGCATGAATGCTCCCTCGTCCAAGTCTGTCGGCCTTACGGTGCCTCTATGAGGATCGGCTCGTTGACGTCCATGAGCTCGAAGGTAAAGCTCACCGACACAGTCTGGCCGGTGGCGTCTTCACCCACGGCTGAAACACCGCCCGCACGGGAAAACGTCCATCGGCTGCGATCCACACATCGTCGTTGGCCTGGGTGAGCCGGCCTCTCGAGGCCAGCGCCAGGCTTCCCCACGCCTGGCTGGTGGACCGGAAGTGCTGGGCGCGGATGCCGTTGACCTGCTCCTCCCCCGCGAGGGCCGCAGTAGCCGGCAGGTCAACCAGCAGTGCCGACCACACTTTGGCCGGCGTGAAGAGCCCGGCCATCAGATCCTCACCCTGGCCTATGGGCAGTTCGGACCAGGTGCCGCCGGTGTTGAGCCACGCCTGATCCCCCACCCGGATCATATCCACGAACACACCCCCACTCGGGCGTCCCCGACCTGCACCCGGCCACCACCAAGCCGATGAACGCGAGCAGCCACGCGCGCCTCACGCCCCAAACAGCCCTTCGACTATGGTCGCTACTCCCTGGCCCACGCCTACGCACATTGTGGCCAGGCCGTAGCGCGCCTTGCGCCGGCGCATCTCGTGCACGAGCGTGGTCATGATGCGGGCGCCTGAGCAACCCAACGGGTGCCCCAGGGCGATGGCCCCACCGTTGACGTTCACCCTGGCCGGGTCCATCCCCAACTCGCGAATGCAGGCCAGTGCCTGGACCGCGAAAGCCTCGTTGAGCTCGATCAGGTCAATGTCCTCCAGGCTCAGGCCGGTACGCTGCAGCACCTTGCGCACGGCGGGGATGGGACCCAGGCCCATGTAGTCCGGATGTACGCCTGCCACCGCCGAGGCTACCCAACGTGCCATGGGGGTGAGCCCTAGCTCACGAGCCTTCTCCTCGGAGGTGAGCAGGAGCGCAGCTGCACCGTCGTTGATGCCAGACGCGTTGCCGGCTGTAACCGTGCCGCCCTCCTTGAAAGCCGGGCGCAGGCGGGCCAGGGCCTCCATGCTGGTATCAGGCCGGGGATGCTCATCTGTGTCCACGATGATGGGCGGGCCTTTGCGCTGCGGTACTTCCACCGGTACGATCTCGTCCTTGAAGCGACCGCTGGAGATGGCTGCGGCCGCCCGGCGTTGGCTCTCCAGCGCGAAGGCGTCCTGCTCCTCCCGGGTGATCCCGTACTTCTCGACCACCTTCTCCGCCGTCTCGCCCATGCTCAGCGGCTCGTACGGCATCCGTGGGTTTAGGAAGCGCCAGCCGATGGCGGTGTCGTACATGGTGACGTTGCCATGCGGATAGGCCAACTGGGGCTTGGGCACGGCCCAGGGGGCACGACTCATGCTCTCCACGCCGCCGGCGATGAACACGTCGCCTTCGCCCAGCTTGATGGCCCGGGCGGCGTAGTTGATGGCATCCAAGCCCGAGGCGCACAGCCGGTTGATGGTCACCCCGGCCACGTCAACGGGCAAACCGGCCAGCAGCACCCCCATGCGGGCCACGTTGCGATTGTCCTCGCCCGCCTGGTTCGCGCAGCCGAAAACCACATCCTCGATGACAGCGGGCTCAATCCCTGTGCGCTCCACCAGGGCGCGAATCACCAGCGCCACCATGTCATCTGGTCGCACCGCTGCCAGAGCACCTCCATGCCGTCCCACCGGTGTGCGCACTGCGTCAATGATCACTGCCTCGCGCATGGTCCCTCCTCGGTATCGGATTCATCGGTACTGATAGAACCCCCTCCCGGTCTTGCGCCCCAACCACCCGGCCGCCACCATCTTGCGCAGCAGGGGAGCCGGCCGGTAGTGCTCGGCTCCGAACTCCTCCGCCAACCCCTCCAACACTGCCAGGACCTGATCAATGCCCATGCGGTCCGCCCACTCTAACGGCCCCAGAGGATACCCGGTGCCCAGGCGCATGGCAGCGTCAATGTCCTGGGCACTGGCCACGCCTTCAGAGAGGGCGTAGACGGCTTCGTTGATGATGCAAGCCACCATCCGGGGGAGAACCAGCCCGGGGCCATCATCCACCACCACGGGCTCTCGTCCCATGGCCCGGAAGAAGGCTCGCGCCCGGTCCAGCGCATCCCGGCTGGTACGCAGGCCAGGCGCCACCTCGACCACCTGTCGGTCGGCCAGAGGGGGCACAGCCGCGAAACCCACTACGCGCTCCGGACGGCGAATCCAGCCGCCGGCCCTGGTGGCCGAGACCCCGTAGCAGCATGAGAGGAGCAGCGCACCGGGCCGCAGGCCAAGGTCCAGGTCCTGCAACAGCAACTGCTTGTGATCCCGGCTGCCGTTGAGCACTTCGATGACCACGTCGGCTTGCCGCGTGCTGTCCAGAACATCGCTGAACCCGGCGATGCCGAAAGGTGCTTCCATGGCCGCCGACTCACGCACGTAGATGATGGCTTCGTAGTCGGCTGCCCGGCACAGGTACGCCAACTCCTCCACCAGCGGCCGCTCCCCCACGATCACCACCTTGAGGTCCTCGGCCCTGGAGCCAGCATCGCCTTTCCCGGCGGGCTGAGCACCGGTTGCCGAACCCTGACCCGAAGGTGAGGGGTCGTCGTAGTCGTAGAACCCGCGTCCGGTCTTGCGTCCCAGCCGGCCGGCCAGCACCATCTGATCTTGGATCCGGCTGGGACGGAAGCGATGCTCCCAGAACATGGCCTCGAACAGCGCCCAGCCCTCGGCCAGGTTTACATCCAGCCCAACCAGGTCCATCAGCTCGAAAGGCCCCATGGGGAAGCCACCGGCCTCACGGGTGATGCGGTCAATGGTCTGCACGCTGGCAGCGCGCTGCTCTAACAGGCGCAATGCCTCGCAGTAAAAGGGGCGTCCCACCCGGATGGCGATGAACCCCGGGGTGTCCCTAACTTGCACGGGTACCTTGCCCCAGCGCTCCATCAGCGCCCCCAGGGTATTCAGCACCTCCGGCGCGGTGCGCTGAGCCTTGACGACCTCCACCAGTTGCATGATGGGTGCTGGATTGAAGAAGTGCAGCCCGGCCACCCGTTCCGGGTGCTGGGTGGCGGCTGCGATGGCGGTGACCGAGAGAGAGGACGTGTTGGTGGTCAGGATGGCGGGGGGCGGGCACACCTCATCCAGCCGGGCGAAGACCTCCCGCTTGAGCTCCAGGTCCTCTGGCACCGACTCGATGACCAGGTCCGCCGGAGCCAGGTCGGTGATCTCCAGGGTGGTGCGGATGCGGGTCAGGGCGACCTCGGCTGCTTCCGGGGCGATCTTGCCCCCCTTCACCCCACGCTCCAGGAACTCCCGGACCCGCGCCAGGCCGGATTGCAGGACTTCCGGCTTCACGTCGCACATGATGACCTGGTCCACATGCAGGGCTGCCACCTGGGCCACGCCGGACCCCATGGTGCCGGCCCCTAGGATGCCGACGGTTCGAATCTCCATGACTCCCCCGGCTCTCTCCTCAAAAATACCGAACCCTTGCGAAGGTTTAGAACCTTCGCAAGGGTTTGATTCTACCGACCTTGAAAATTCGGGCGACGCTTCTCCAAGAAAGCTCGAATCCCTTCAGCGCTGTCGGCGGTGGCGGCGGCGATCTGCTGCAACTGAGCTTCGTAGTCCAACATCTCATCCACGTCCAGGAGCAGGGCCCGGTTCAGGGCCCGCTTGGTGAGGCCGATGGCCCGGGTGGGGCCCTGGGCCAGTTCCCGCGCCCAGGTCATGGCCTCTTCAGCCAGCCGGTCATCCGGCACCACCCGGTTGACCAGCCCCAGTTCCAGGGCCTCCTGGGCGCTGACCCGGCGCTCCGAAACCGCCAACTCGAAAGCCCGCCCCAGGCCAAGCATACGGACCAGGAAGTAGCTGGAGCCGGCATCCGGCACCAGCCCGATATGCACGAACGACTGGATGAAGGTGGCGCTCTCGGCGGCGATGCGCAAGTCACAGGCCAGAGCCAGGCTCATGCCGGCGCCGGCCGCCACGCCGTTGACGGCAGCCAGGATGGGCTTCTCCATCTTGCGCATCCGCAGGATGACGGGGTTATAGAGCCGGCGCAGATGTGCGGCCACGGGTAGCTGCTCGCCGTGACCGCCCAGCTCCTCGAGGGCGCTCAAGTCCTGGCCGGAGCAGAAGGCACGACCTGCACCGGTCAGGAGGACGCAGCGGATGGCCGGGTCACGCTCGCAGGTCTTGAGAGCATCGGCCAGCTCCTCCATGAGCTGGCGGTTGCAGGCGTTGAGGACTTTCGGGCGGTTGAGGGTGATGATGGCTACACTGTCCCTCTGGCCGAAGAGAATCGTCTGGTAGGACATCCGGCCTCCTTGCACCAAAACGGCTACTGAGGGGCATCCGGTCCTGGGTGCGCGACGGCATTGCCGTCACCCGAGGACGCCGTCGGATGGCGGGGTTTCCGGATAGGCTCTTAGCGACCTTTCCACTTGGCCTCGCGCTTCTCCATGAAGGCCGCCATGCCCTCCTTCTGGTCCTCGGTGCCGAAGAGCAGGTAGAAGTTGCGCCGCTCCAGCTCAAGGCCCTCGGTCAGGGACAGTTCGAAAGCCTTATTGACCGCGTCCTTGGCCTGGATCACTGCCAGCGGTGGCTTGGACGCGATCTGCCGGGCCAACTCTTTGGCCTCCTCCAGGTACAGCTCCGCAGGCACCACCCGGTTCACCAGACCAATCCGCTCGGCCTCCTGGGCGGTGATGGGGCGTCCGGTCAACACCATCTCCATAGCGCGCGCCTTGCCGATGGCCCGGGGCAACCGCTGGGTGCCGCCGGCACCGGGCATGATCCCCAGGTTGATCTCCGGCTGGCCAAAGCGTGCCGTCTCTGAGGCCACGATCATGTCGCAGGCCATGGCGATCTCGCAGCCGCCACCCAACGCGTAGCCGCTCACCGCAGCGATGATGGGCTTGCGCACGCTGCGGATGCGGTCCCAAGTGGCGAACCGGTTGGAGGTCAACAGGTCCGACACGCTCTCGTTTGCCATCTCGGAGATATCGGCGCCGGCAGCGAAGGCCCGCTCGTTGCCAGTGATGATGATGCAGCGCACATCGTCGTCGGCATCCAGCTTGCTCAGCGCATCTGCCAGCTCGCTCATGAGCTGGGAGTTCAGCGCGTTGAGCACCTTGGGGCGGTTGAATTGCACCACCGCCACCCCGTCCTCTTCCTTCTGCACGATGATGGTCTCGTAGTCCATGGGTCTTTCTCCTTCCTGGGGATTACCGTTTGACCGATCTCCAGCGGCCGGTTGCGATTATATCTGAGGGTAACCGGGCTGTCAAGAAATGATACGCCCGCTGGCGAACAACGAGGTCACGCTTCGCGGCTTTGCCGGGCCACGTGGAGCACGCGCTGCACCACCGTGAGGGCTGTCCCGGCGGTCAGGATCACCAGCGCGGTGGTCATCTGCAGCAACAAAAGGCCCAGGGCCAGCACCAGGACGCGCTCCAGCCGGGTGAACATGCCCACCTTGCACTCCAGGCCCAGGCCCTCGGCCCTGGCCCGGGTGTAGCTCACCAGCAGCGAGCCCGCAATCGTCAGGTAGATGAGGAGGATCTCTGGCACCGCGCTCCGCTGGGTGTAAAAGTACAGCAACCCGAAGTAGAGGGTCACCTCGGAGACCCGGTCCAGCGTCGAGTCCAGGAAGCCGCCAAAGCGCGTCACCCGGCCGGTTGAGCGGGCCACAGCCCCGTCAAGGGCATCGAAGGCCCCCGCCACCACCACCAACACGCCGCCGAGCTGGAACCGCCCGGTGGCCAGCACCCCTGCCACCACCACGTTGAAGGCCAGTCCCAGCAACGTCAACCCGTTGGGGGAAACCCCTGTGCGACCGATCACCCGGGCCACCGGAGCGAATATGCCCTTGGACCACCTGCGCAGTAACTCTGAGATCATGGCTCCCCCTTGTCTCGCGGATCAAACCATCCGGACACACGCGCCGCCAGCTCCCGTAGCGACCGCTCGGCGCGCTCCTGGGCCCCGGCTTCGGTGCGTCGCTGGGTGAGGAGTTCTTCGTAGTAGTCAAACACCTGCCGGGCGACCTTGCACCAGTCGTAGTTCTGCGCCGTCTGCCGGCCGGCCGCCCCCATCCGCGCGCGCTCCTCCGGGTGATCCAGCAGCCAGATGATGGCCTCCGCCAGGGCATCGGGGTCGCCCGGCGGCACCATCAGGCCCTCGCGTCCGTTGGTCAGCACGTGGCGGTAGCCGGGGATATTCGAGGCGACGATAGGCGCCCCGGCAGCCATAGCCTCCAGCAACACAATGCCGAAGCTCTCGAAGCCGGTGGAAGGCGCACAGAACACGTGTGCCGTGCGGTAATAGCGCGGAATCTCCTCAGGCGAAACGTAGCCGATGAAGCGCACCTCGTGGAGGCCGTGCTGGCGCGCGAACTTCACGTAGGGCGCCTTATCGTCCCTGTCGAAGGCACCTACCACCAGGAGCCGGACGCCAGGGACGGCGGCCTTCACCTGCACGAAAGCCCGGATCAGGTGCTCAAACCCCTTGCGTTTCTCCATCCGGCCCACGAAGAGGATGTTGAGCCGGCCGTCCATGTAGCGTTCGATAGGGCGGATGGCCGGGTTGCCGAAGCGCTGCGTGTCAATGCCGTTGGGGATGATGACGTACTCGCCGGGGAAGTAGTGCGCCACCAGGTCACGGGCAGCCGGCGACACGGCGATCTTGCCGTCCAGACGGTTGAAGAACGGCTCCAGCAGGCGCTTGCCGTACTCGTAGCCCGGGTGGGACTCGCGGTAGGCGTGGAAGGTGCCCACGTTGACCGCCTTCGAGTGGCGCAGGACGGCCAGCGGCAGGATGGGCATCATGGGTTCGTGGATGTGGATTATGTCGAAGCAATAAGCGTTCAGGATGGCCTTCACCCGGCGGTAGGCCCGGGGCGAGACCATGATGCGCGCGATGGAGCCGCTGAAGGGCACCGGCACCACCATCCCACTCACCTTGATGACGTTAGCCTCTAGCACATCTGAGTCGCCGGATGAGGGCGCTAGGATCCACACCTCGTGACCCATGGCCCGTAACTGGCGATCCAGGTGGCGGATGTGCTCCTGAACGCCGCCCGGGTACGCGTAATCGTACGGTGAAACCAGCGCGATTCTCAAGGCTAGCCCTCCTGCAGTCGCTCAAGCAGGTATCGCAGGCCTGTGCGGATGTGCCGGCCCGGCAGGAGCACCCAGCTCTTGAACACCTGCTGTCCGGCGATGCTCACTAAACGGCGATGGTCATCCAGCCCCCAGAACTCACCCTCGGCCCTGGTCAGCCCGACTCTCAAGGCGCGCCGGAAGTCCTCCGCGCTGGAGCCGGGGAAGCTGGTGTAGGCCGAGCCGATGGTGTCCAGGGTGTGGGAGTCAGTGCCGGCCGTCTCGGGGAGGCGCAACCATCGGTTCAGCTCCAGGATCTGCCGGTAGACCACCTTGCCGGCGATGCTGGGGTTGATGACCTCGATGCCGTCGAAGTGCACCCCGGGCCGCTCGTCCCCCATCACGCGCAGGATGCCGCGCCGGCCCAGGCTGCGGGTCATCCAGCTCATGGGATGGGGGATGACCACGAAGCCGCCCTGCTGGTGAACCTGGCGCAGAGTACGGGCCAACGGCTGGAGCATGCCGATGGGTTTCTCGATGTCGTAGGCAAGCACGTGGCCCTCCAGGGTGGTGATCTCCATGCCCACGATGAAGTCGAAGCGGTAGTCGCCTTCCTGGTGGAGCCGCCGGGCTTCCAGCGCCCCGTCTAGCAGGTCGTGGTCGGTGATGGCGATGAGGTCCAGGTCGGTGGCTTCCTGCACGTACTGCAGGATCTCGGCGGGGGTGGCGAGGCCGTCGCCGGCAGCGCTGTGGATGTGCAGGTCGGCTCGGCCACGCCTGCTCATCGCCCCCTCCCTGACCAGCCTTGACGCGGCCCAGGACGCTCGTCCGACCAGATGGGCTGAAACATCATCCACTGGTCGGGATGCTCCGCGATGTAGCGCTCCATCGCCCCCACGACCTGCTTCATGATGGCCTGTACGTCTGCGTGGCGATCGGCCGTGGGCCTGAAGGGCGGTAGGAGCTGCCCGCGCACCAGGAAGGTGTTGTCGGGGCGTCGTTCACAGAACACCACGGCCACCCGGGCACCCGTGCGCCGGGCCATGCGGGCGTAGCCATCCGGTAGACACGCAGGCGCGCCAAAGAAGTCAACCTGTATCCCGCTGTTGGACACATCGCGATCAGCCGCCAGCAGCACGATGTGGTTGGCTCTCAGGGCCTTGAACACCTGCCGCAACCCTTGATCCACGGGCACCAGCCTGAGGCCGTTCCTGCTCCGCAGATGGCAGATGTACCGGAACATCTTCTCAGGCCGTAGACGCTCAACCACCAGCAGAGCTTCATGCCCCAGCAGGCCCACCACCTGCATGGCCACGTCCAGGTTGCCAAAGTGCCCCGACACCACGATCAGCCCCCGACCGTCGTCCAGCCCGCTCAGCAACTCGTCCAGCCTCTCGATCCGCACCAGGCGCTTGATCTCCGCAGGCTTGAGTCGCTCCAAGGAGAAGAGGTCAAAGTAGTTGCGAAGCTGATTGCGGAACACCTCCCTTGCCAGGCGCTTCACCGCTGCGTCGCCGGCATTAGGGCCAAGGACGTGATGCAGGTTATCTTCCACCGCGTGGCGCGCCGGAGAGAGGAAATAGACGATATCACCAAGCCGGGCGAACAGCCAATACCCGAACCGCCGTGGGAACAGGGGCACGATCACCCCGGCCAGACGGTAGAGGTAGTACATGACCATGGGGATCAATTCCTGAGCGGTGAGCGGTCACCTGGATCTTGCGCCGGCCACATGCGACGAAACATGTACCATTGGTCGGGGTAGCGCCGGATGTAGTCTTCAAACAGGTCAACCATAGCCTGGGTGATGGCTTGAACCCGCTCCTCGGATGGTTCCGCCTTCAGGCCGGTGGCCAGGCCCGGCACGGGGCGGAGCTCGCCGGTGAAGCCCCCATCTGGGCGCTGCGCCAGGTAGCCGGCCAGCACGGGCGCGCCGGTGCGCAGTGCCAGCACCGCCGGCCCCCGTGGCCAGCGGGTCCAGTGGCCGAAGAAGCGCACCGGAACGCCCTCCGGCCCGGCCGGTCGGTCAACGACGATCCCCACCACCTCGTTGCGCTGCAGGACCCGGTAGATTTGGCGCAGTGCGTACGTGCCCACCGGGATGACGCGCACCCCACGGGCCTCCCTGGTGTCGCGGATCCACTGCTCCAGCTTCTCGGAACTGAAGCTGTCGGCAACAGCGTTCACCCGATAGCTCCGTGCCGCCAGAACCATGCCGGCCAAATCCCAGTTCCCAAAATGCGTGGCCACCAGGATGACACCTTTCCCTTGCTCCAGCGCCCGGTCCAGGTGCTCCCACCCACGCCCTTCGATGAGTTGCTGCGCCTCCCAGGGGTGCAGCCTGGGCAAGCGCAGGAAATCCACCAGGGTCCGATGGTAGTTGCGAAAGGAGCGCCGGGCCATGAGTCGCACCTGGTCCTCAGGAGCCCCTTCCCCCAGCACGTGACGGAAGTTATCAGTTGTGCTGGCCCGACCCCGGTGCCAGGTGAGGTACACGAAATCGCCCACTCTGGCAGCCACCCAATAGCAGAAGCGAAGCGGAAGTCGCTGCGCCAGCCAGGCGAGTGCCAGAACGCACCAATACCTGAGCGTGGCCGAAGCCTCATGTGCCTGTGCACGGGCGGCACCGACAACGTGAGACGCTATTCGCCGCACAGGCACTATCAGCCGATGCCAGGTTCTTACCTCTTTGGCCCCCGCCGAACTCAAGCCGTCACCCCCACCTGTGCTCGCAGGAAAGCCTCAATGAAGCCATCAAGGTCTCCATCCAGCACCAGATCGGCCCGGCTGGTCTCGTAGCCCGTGCGATGGTCTTTGACCATCTGATAGGGGTGTAGCACGTAGGATCGAATCTGGTTGCCCCACCCCATGCCCACATGCTCGCCTTTGAGCTCGGCCTGTCGTTCCTCCCGCTTCCGAAGCTCCAGCTCATACAGCCGTGCACGCAGCACGCGCATGGCTGCCTCGCGGTTCTGGAGCTGTGAGCGCTCGTTCTGGCAACTCACCACGATGCCCGAGGGGATGTGAGTAATGCGCACGGCCGTGGCGTTCTTCTGGACGTGCTGCCCGCCTGCGCCCGAGGCTCGGAACACATCTATACGCAGGTCGTCGGGGTTGATCTTGATCTCGATGTCGTCCTCGATGACCGGCATGACCTCCACCAGGGCGAAGGAGGTATGCCGGCGGTGAGCAGCATCAAAGGGCGATAGCCGGACCAGCCGGTGGACCCCTTTCTCCGCTTTCAGGTAGCCATAGGCGTACCGGCCTTTGACCTCCACGGTGACGCTCTTCAGCCCGGCCTCCTCCCCCTCCATCTGATCGAGGATCCGCGTCTCGTAGCCGTGGCTCTCGGCCCAGCGGAGATACATGCGCAGCAGCATGGCCACCCAGTCCTGAGACTCGGTGCCGCCCGCCCCCGCGTGGATGGCCAGGATGGCATCGTCCTTGTCGTGTTCGCCGGACAGCAGCAGCTTGAATTCCTCTCGCTCCAGCTCCGCTTCCAGCTCCTCGGTCTCCCGGGCCACCTCTGCGGCGACAGCCTCGTCCCCTTCCTCGGCTGCCAGCTCCAGGAGGTCACGCAGGTCGGCAGCCCGGCGGGCCAACCCGGTCCACAGGTTGACCTCGTCCCGCAGCTCGGTGAGACGGCGCATCACCTTCTGGGCGTTCTCCGGGTCGTTCCAGAAGCCGGGCCGCCCGGAGAGTTGCTCTAGTCTGACGATTTCCTTCTCTTTCCCGGATATGTCAAAGACGCACCAGGGTGTTTTGGATTCGCCCGTTCAAAGCCCTTAGTTTCATCAACAACTCATCCATCTTCCAAGATTACTCCTTCCAGAGGTACAAATCTTCCCCTCCATTGCCCAGGCAGCATAGCCCAGGGCCTGGTAGATATCCTCCCACTCCAGCTCAGGCCATTCACGTAATCTCCTCAACCGTCATCCCCGAATTCAGATAGCTGAGGGGCGAACAACCCTTCCACGAAAGTCCGCGCGTCGAACTCTGCCAGGTCCTCTTCGGTCTCCCCGGTACCCACAAACTGGATGGGGATGCCCAGCTCGCGCACAACGGCAAAAGCGATCCCGCCCCGGGCCGTGCCATCCAGCTTGGCCAGGATCACGCCGGTCACGTCCACGGCCTCCTTGAACACCCGGGCCTGGGCCAGGCCGTTCTGCCCGGTGGTCGCATCCAACACCAGCAGGGTCTCGTGGGGGGCCTGGTGCACCTGCTTGGCCGCCACGCCGCGCACCTTCCGCAGCTCCTGCATCAGGTTGTACTTGGTGTGCAGCCGGCCGGCCGTGTCCACGATGAGCACATCCTTCTGTCGGGCCAGGGCAGCGCGGATGGCATCGAATACCACCGCTCCCGGATCGCCTCCAGGCTGCCCGGCAATCACCTCCGCCCTCACGCGCTCGCCCCAGATCTTGAGCTGGTCAATGGCTGCCGCCCGGAAGGTATCGCCGGCGGCCAGCATCACCGACCGACCTCGCTTCTGGTGCCACCGGGCCAGCTTGGCGATGCTGGTGGTCTTGCCGGAGCCGTTCACCCCCACGACCAGGATCACCGTCAACAGCCGCTCGTCCTCCGCGTGGGGTCGCTGGTGGGCCTCCAGGACCCGCACCATCTGGTCCTTGAGCAGCTCCTGTACAGCATCGGCCCGGCGCACCCCTCGCCGCTTCACCTCCGCGCGCACCTCGTCTACCAGCTCCATGGTGGTGTTCACCCCCACGTCCGCCTGGATGAGGAGCGCCTCCAGCTCATCCCACAGCTCATCGGTGATGTCGCCGGCCAGCAAGCCGGCAATGCGGCCAAAAAAGCCCTGACGAGTCTTCGTCAGGCTTTGCTTAACCTTCTCTTCCTCCGCAGTTCGATCGAAAATCCGCAACACCTACGAACTCCCACCTCGTTTCAGCTTGGCGCCAGGGCGTTGGAATTATAGCATACAACTTGAGGCTGAGCAAGGAGCTAGCCTTGGTTCTAGCTACCTGACACTAGAGGGGCGTCCACGCTTCAATTGCCACAGAGGGGCGTCCACGCTTCAACTGCTACAGAGGGGCGTCCACGCCCCGTTTCCCGCCGGACTAGCTGTGGCGAGGACGCCATTTTTGTGGCGAAAAAGGACTGCTGGACAAAGTGTCGGGTGGCTAGGCCTTGGTTTTGAGCCTGCAACAGGTTATGATATAATTCCTTGCTAGAGCAGGGCCGGGCATCCGGTCGTCCAGGAGACTTGTGTGACCGAGAACTTCAAGCTAGAGCAACTTTCGGTTTTCTTCCCCGCTTACAACGAAGAGACGAACATCCCCATCGTCGTAGAGAGAGCCCTGGAGGTGCTGCCCCGCGTCGCCGACGAGTACGAGGTGATCATCGTCAACGATGGGTCGCGGGATCGCACCAGAGAGGTGGCCGAAGAGCTGGCCGGGAAACATCCTCCCGTCAGGGTGGTCAACCACGAGGTGAACCGGGGCTACGGCGCAGCCTTGCGCACAGGGTTCCGGGCTGCGCGGTACCCCTGGGTGGCCTTCACCGACTCTGATGGTCAGTTTGACTTCGCCGACGTCGAGCGCCTCCTGCCCTACACGCGAAGCGCCGACCTCATCCTGGGATATCGCATGGGGCGCGCCGATCCCTTCCTGCGCCGCTTGTTCACCTTCGGCTGGGCGCTGATCCCGCGCATCCTGTTGGGTTTGGATGTCATGGATTACTCGTGCGGGTTCAAGCTCATCAAGAAGTCGGTCATCGAGGCCATCGAGCCCATCCAGGGCGAGGAGAAGGTGTACCAGATCGAGTTGCTGGTCAAGGCCAAACGCCAGGGCTTCCGATTTGCCGAAGTGGGGGTTCATCACTATCCGCGAAAGTACGGCCGGCAGACTGGAGCCCATCCCCGGGTGGTGCTGCGCTCCATCAAGGAGATCGTTGACCTGTACAGGAGGCTTAAGGGCTCATGAAGCTGACCCATGTGGACGCCGAAGGTCGGGCGCGCATGGTGGATGTGAGCGGCAAGCCGGATACGGAGCGGGTTGCCGTGGCCAAAGGCGAGGTGGTCCTGCAGCCGGAGACCCTGCGCCTCATCCGCGCCGGCGCCATCGAGAAGGGCGACGTGCTGGCGGTGGCTCGGGTGGCCGGCATCATGGCCGCCAAACGCGTCCACGAGCTCATCCCCATGTGCCACCCGTTGATGATCACGCATGTGGAGCTGGAGTTTGAGTTTCCTCGGTCGCAAATTGATGAGGGTGAGCAAAGGACGGTGGGGACTGAGAACAAAGAACAGAGAGCCGCCATCGAGATCACAGCTACGGTCAAGACCACGGGCAAGACCGGCGTGGAGATGGAGGCGCTCACAGCGGTCACAGTCGCGGCCCTCACCATCTACGACATGGCCAAAGCTGTGGACCGGCGAATGCGCATACACAACGTGCGGCTGGTGGGCAAGAGCGGCGGGAAGAGCGGCGAAATCGTGCTGGAGTAGCGCAACTTCTGACGTCTTTGGTGTTTCTATTCGGGGGTTGTCATGACGGAACTGGTTTGCACACACTGCAGCCAAACCTACCCGCTGGATACCGACAGATGGCGCTGTGAGTGCGGCGGGATTTTCGAGCTTTCTGAGCTGCCGGCCTTTGATCGCCACGCCATTGACCGGCGCCAGTTCAGCTTGTGGCGCTATGCGGCGGCCTTGCCGCTGCCGGCGCCGGACCCGTCCCTGTCTCTAGGCGAGGGCCTGACACCGCTCATCCCGGTCAAGGCCTTTAGCCCCCACCTGTGGTGCAAGCTTGAGTTCCTGGCCCCCACCGGCTCTTTCAAGGACCGGGGGACCGCCGTGCTGGTAAGCCACCTTAAAGCCATGGGGGTCTCCAGGGTGGTGGAGGACTCCTCCGGCAACGCCGCGGCCAGCCTGGCCGCTTACTGCGCCCGCGCCAACATCCAGGCCCAGATCTTCGTGCCGGCCTACGCCTCACCGGGCAAGCTGCGCCAGATCGAGCTGTACGGCGCCGAGCTGGTGCCGGTGGAAGGCCCCCGCGACAACGCCGCCAAAGCCGCCCAGGAGGCGGCCGGCAAGAGCTACTACGCCAGCCACTACTACAACCCCATCGGGCTGGCCGGGATGGCCACCTTCGCCTACGAGCTGGCCGAGCAGCTGGATTGGCGCGCGCCGGATAACGTGCTGTTCCCTGTGGGCCACGGCACCTTCCTGCTGGGCGCCCACCTGGGCTTCAAGCAGCTCGTCCAGGCAGGACTGATTGAGCAGGTGCCAAGGCTGTTCGCGGTGCAGGCCCAGTCGTGCGCTCCCCTCTTCGCCGCCTGGTCGCGAGGGATGGAGGACGTGCCCGACATCGTGCCCGGCGAGACCGTAGCTGAGGGCATTCGCATCGCCAAGCCGCCCCGTGGGGCGCGCTTGCTCCAGGCCATCAGGGAGACCGGCGGGGCGGTGCTGACGGTGGACGACACGGAAATCGCCTGGGCCCAGAGTGCCCTGGCACGGCAGGGACTTTATGTCGAGCCAACTTCGGCGGTGCCCATCGCCGCCTTGCGGAAGCTGGACAAGGTCATTGGACAGGATGAGCTCACCGTAGTGCCGCTGACCGGCAGCGGGCTGAAGACACGTTAGAAGATGATGCGAGAGGAGATCAGGCTGACGGCGCTGGCCTCGTGTGCCGGCTGAGCGTCCAAAATGGGCCCAGAGGCCCTGGCGCAGGTTCTGCGCCCCATACATGCGGCATTCGATCCGTTTGACTACCCTGACCTGCTGGTAGGCGTGCAGGGTAGCGACGACGCGGCGGTGTACCGTCTCAGCGACGAGCTGGCCATCATCCAGACCACGGACTTCTTCCCGCCGGTGGTGGATGACCCGTACACCTTCGGCGCCGTGGCTGCAGCCAACGCCATGAGCGACGTGTACGCCATGGGAGGCGAGGTGCTGCTGGCGCTGAACATCGTCGCCTTCCCGGATGACCTGGACCTGGCTATCCTGGCGGAGATCCTCAGGGGCGGGGCAGAGATGGTGGCGCGCGCCGGCGGCGTCATCGCCGGTGGCCACACCATCAGCGACAAGGAACCCAAGTACGGGCTGGCGGTCACCGGCATCGTCCACCCGCAGCGCGTGGTCACCAAGGCCGGCGCCCGGCCGGGCGACGTCCTGGTGCTGACCAAACCCTTAGGCAGCGGCGTCCTAACCACGGCCGGCAAGCAAGGCAAAGCCTCGCCCGAGGACCTGCAGGAAGCCATAGACTGGATGCTGATCCTGAACCGTGACGCGGCCCAGGCCATGCAAGGGGTAGGGGTGCGCGCCGCCACCGACATCACGGGCTACAGCCTCCTGGGTCACGCCTACGAGATGGCTGAGCGCAGCGCCGTGGGGATGCGATTCTACCTGGATCGGCTGCCGCTGCTCTCCAGCGCCCTGAAGTACGCCGAGATGGGGACGGTGCCGGGTGGCACCAGCAACAACCGCCACTTCATGCAGGACAAGGTAAGGTGGGAGTCCCAGGTGGAGCCGGCCATGGACGCCATCCTCCACGACCCGCAGACCTCCGGCGGGCTGCTCATGGCGGTGCCCCGGGACCGCCTGGAGCATCTATTGGCAGAACTGAGCAGCCGGGAGGTGGCTCACTGGGTAGTGGGCGAAGTTTTCGAGGGACCACCCATTGTCGAGATTACAGCCACAGAATCACACAGAATCAGCAGTTGACAAATCTGGCTCTTGAGTAACGTCCCTGCCATTCGGACGGGGCGTGGACGTCCTTTGAGAGCCTTTCCTGGGCGCTGAGAACGCCACAGAAGGACCCAGGCCCCTAGCGCATTGCTGTGTCCTTCTCCGTGTGGTTCTGTGGTAGCATCAAGGAGTGAGATTATGGCGATAGAAACGCATCGAGTAGTCATCACAGGGATGGGGTGCATCACCCCTATCGGGCTGGACGTGGATAGCTTCTGGGGGAGCTGCCTGGCCGGACGATCGGGCGCTGGCCCCATCACCTACTTCGACCCTGAGCCCTTCCGCGTGAAAATTGCGTGCGAGGTGAAGGACTTCGATCCCACGCAGTACATTGAACCACGGGAGGCCCGGCGCATGGATCGTTTCACCCAGTACGCCATGGCGTGCACCTGTCAGGCGCTGGAGCAGGCCGGACTGACCATTGACGACACCAACGCAGACGACATCGGGGTCATCATCGGTTCCGGCATCGGTGGGCTGCGCACCATGGATCAGGCGTACATGGATTTCTTCACCAAGGGGCCGCACCGGGTCAACCCGCTGACGCCGGCCCTGATGATCGCCAACATGGCCGCCGGCGTGGTGGCCATCATGTTCGGGGTGCGCGGCCCCAACTACTGTGTCATTTCGGCCTGCGCTAGCGGCAACCACGCCCTGGGGGAGGCTTTCGAAACCATCCGGCGGGGTGATGCCAAGGCCATCATCGCCGGCGGCACAGAGGCTGCCCTGACGCCCTTCTGCATGGCCGCCTTTCACCGCACCGCTCTCTCCACGCGCAACGACGACCCGGAGCACGCCTCCCGGCCCTTCGACGCCAAACGGGACGGGTTCGTGTTCGGCGAGGGGGCAGCCGTGCTCATCCTGGAGCAGCTCGAGTACGCCCTGGAGCGTGGCGCCAAGCCCCTGGCCGAGATCATTGGGTACGGGGCATCGGCGGACGCCTTCCACGTGACGGCGCCGGCTGAGGACGGCTACGGCGCAGTCCTGGCTATGCGCCGGGCGCTGCAAAAGGCCGGCATTCAGCCCGAGGAGGTAGATTACATCAATGCCCACGGTACTTCAACACCCCTGAACGACAAGACTGAGACTTTGGCCATCAAGACCGTCTTCGGGGAGGCCGCCTATCGCATCCCCATCAGCTCAACCAAGTCCATGACCGGGCACCTCATCGGCGCGGCTGGGGCGGTAGAAGCCATCGCCTGCGTCAAGACCATCCAGGACGGTATCATCCATCCGACCATCAACTACGAGTATCCGGACCCCGAGTGCGACCTGGACTACGTGCCCAACGTGGCCCGCAAGGCCGACGTGCGGGTGGTCCTGTCCAACTCATTCGGGTTCGGGGGCCACAACAGTTGTCTCATCTTCAAGCGCTACGAAGAGCAGCAGGCCGAAGGTTCGTAGTGAGCGCTTCAGCACCCCACCACCTGCACCAACATCACACGCCGGCTATGAAGCAACTGAAAGCATTGGAAGAGCATTTGGGCATTTCCTTCAACGACAAATCGCTGCTTCTGCGAGCGCTAACCCATCGTTCGTACCTGAACGAGAACCCCGACCCGTCCCTCACGGACAACGAGCGGCTGGAGTTTCTGGGCGACGCTGTGCTGGATTTCGTCGTGGCGGAGCACCTGTATCACCGCTACCCGGAGATGCAAGAGGGGGAGATGACCGCCTTGCGATCGGTCCTAGTCCAGGAACGGACCCTGGCAGACCTGGCCCGCCGGTTGGACCTGGGCCGCTACCTGCGGCTCGGCCGCGGTGAGGACGCCAGCGGAGGGCGCCAGCGTGCCCCGCTCCTTTGCGCGACCTTCGAGGCCCTGGTCGGGGCTCTGTTCCTGGATCAAGGCTTTGAGGGGGCCAAGGAGTTCATCCTGGAGCACATGCGCCCGCTCATCGCCCAGGTTCTGGAGGAACGCCGCTACAAGGACCCCAAGAGCCAGCTCCAGGAGCTCAGCCAGGGGCTATGGCAGATCACGCCGGTCTACCGCACGGTATCCGAGCGCGGCCCCGATCACGCCAAGGAGTTCACCGTGGAGGTGTTGATCGGCAACCGGGTCGTGGGACGCGGTGAAGGTCGCAGCAAACACCATGCCGAGGAAGCCGCCGCGCGAGTTGCGCTGGCGCGCCTGGAAGGCCACGAGGGCGCCGGCCCAGAAGCAGCACTGATGGATGAGGCAAAACTGCCAGCCGGCAGCTAGGCCACCGGAGCAAAATGCGTCTCAAGCACCTGGAACTCCAGGGATACAAGAGCTTCGCCAACCGCACGGAGTTCCTCTTCGACGAACAAATCACGGCCATCGTCGGGCCGAACGGGACCGGCAAGAGCAACATCGCCGACGCCCTGCGCTGGGTGCTGGGCGAGCAGAGCTACTCCACCCTGCGCGCCAAGCGCACCGAGGACATGATCTTCGCCGGCAGCGACGGGCGCCCACGCCTGGGCATGGCCGAGGTGACCGTGACCCTGGACAACGCCGACGGTGCCCTCCCCATCGAGTTCACCGAGGTGACCCTCACCCGTCGCGCCTATCGGTCGGGCGAGAACGAGTACTTCCTCAACGGCGCCCGGGTGCGCCTCCGTGACATTCTCGAGCTCCTGGACGCGGCCGGCCTCGGCCGCAGCCGCTACCTGGTCATCGGCCAGGGGTTGGTGGACGCAGCTCTGGCCCTGCGTCCAGACCAGCGTCGCGAGCTGATAGACGAAGCCGCCGGCATCCGCCCCTACCAGCTCAAGCGCGACAACGCCCTGGTGAAGCTGGCTGAGACCGAGGCCAACATGGTGCGCGTCAACGACATCCTCAATGAGCTCACCCCGCGCCTGCGCCGGCTGGAAGCTCACGCCGAACGCGCCTACGAGCACGCCCGGCTCTCCCAGGAACTGGAAGAGTTGCTGGGGGCCTGGCACGGCTACCAGTGGCACCGCGCCCAGGAACAGCTTCACGAGGCCAAAACCCGCCACCAGAACACCCGGCAGCTCATCACCCGCTATGAGGCGGAGCTGCGGGCGCTCAACCACCAGGTGCTAGAATGCCGCGCCGAGCGGGAGGCCCAACGTGGCCGGCTGGCCGAGCTGCGCCGTGAGGAGGCCCGGCTGCGCACTCAGTACGAGGAAACGCGCCGCAACCTGGCGGTGCGCCAGGAGCGCGCCCGGCTGCTGACCGGCCAGCGAGACGAGCTGGAGAGCGAGGTGGCCACCCTGCGCCACCAGTGGGAGGCTGCCAGGGCCGAGCTGGCGGAGGCCCAAGAGAAGGTGCGCCGGCTGGAGGAGGAGAGCGCGCGCCGGTCGGCCGAGCTAGAGGAGCGCCGCGCCGCCGTCCAGCACCTGGAAGCACAGCGTGAGAGCCTGCGGGCCAAGCTGACCACATCCCAGGCGCGGCTGATGGAGCTGGCCAGCCGGTTAGCTGACCACCGGGGACGTCTGGCCCTCCTTGAACAGCGCCACTCCGAATTGCAGCACGCTGTGGACGAGGGCCGCGCCACGGTCGCCGAACTGGAAGCCCGGCTGACATCTCTGCGCGACGAGCAGCGGGAGGCAGAGATGCGACTGACGACGCTGCGGACTGCATTGACCGAGTCCGGGTCCCGGGTGACGGCCCTGCGCGCCCGGCTGGAGGAGGTCCAGGCGCAGGCTGCCGAGAGACAAGCCCAGCGCGACCGGGCGGCCGAGGCTCTCAACCGGCTGCTGAGCAGCCGGGAGGCGCTGGCAGACGCGCGGGCTCGGGCCATGGCTTCGGACGCTGCCCTGGGCGAGATCCTGCAGAGGCACAAGGGACGCCGGCTGGTGGACGTGCTACAGGTGCCGGAGGAGTTGGAGCAAGCGGTGGAAGCTGCCCTGGGCGACCGGCTGTGGAGTGTGGTGGTCGACAGCCGGGCGCAGGCGCTCCGGGCGCTGCACGAGCTCTGGGAAGCCGGCGGCGGGCGGGTGAGCTTCCTGCCGCTGGACTCCCTGCGCCCGTCAGGGGCACGGCGCCGGCTGCCGGGTGACCAGGCCGGCGTGCTGGGTCGCCTGGCGGAGCTGGTGGAGTGCCCGGCCCGCTACCAGCCGGCTGTAGAAGCGCTGTTGGGGGCGACGTGGCTGGTGGAAGACCTGGAAGTCGCTTTCGGCCTGCGAGAATCCGCCCCCGATGCCCGGTTCGTCACCCGCCGGGGAGAGGTGCTGGAGCCTTCGGGGGTGATCATTGGTAGCCCGGCGCAGGCCGGCAGCGGCCTGCTGACCCACGAACGTGAATGGCGTGAGCTCACCCCTCAGATCGAGGAGCTGGACGCGGCTCACAAGGCCCACGAGGCGGCGACGACCGCAGCCGCAGAGGGGTCGGAGTTGGGCGAGCTGGAAGCCGAGGAACAGCGCCTGGCGGACCAGGTGCGCCAGGCCGAGGCAGGGGCGGCGGAACTGCGGAACCAGGCGACACAGGTCGAGCAGGAGCTGGCATGGCGGCGCTCGCTGCTGGAGCGAAGCCAGGCCGAGCTGGAAGCTGTGGCCGGCGCGGTGGAAGCTCAACGGGCCAGCCTGGCGGCCGATGAGCCGGCCTACGCTGCTCACCTGTCCGAACTGGAAGCCCTGCAGAGCGAGCTCGGCCGGCTGGAGCAGGCCCAACGGCTGCGCGAGCTGGCCGCCGCAGAGACGGCCGCAGCCGTGGCCGCCCAGGAACTGGCCGCCGGCAAGGGTGAACTCCACGCGCGCTGGCAGGAACTTGCCCGGCTTGAGGGCCGGCTCAAGGCCAGAAGCGAGCGGCTGGAGGCGGTGACCCGTGAGACCCAGTCGCTGGCCGACGAGATCGGCCGCCTGGACGCAGAGCAGCAGGAGCTTTTCGAGGCCCTCAGCGCCCAGGAGAGCCAGATTCAGCCGGCCGAGGAAGCTCTCGAGGAGATGCGCCAGAAGGAGCGGGAGCTGGAGCAGAAGCTATCGCAGGTGCGCGAGCGGCTGCGGCAGGCAGTGATGTCGGAGGCGGAGATCGCAGCCGAGGTAAGCCGTTGGGAGGAGCGCCTGACCCACTTGCGGGCGGAGATCGCCGCGGACCTGGAGTTGCTGGCCGTCCGCGAGGATCACCCGTTGCAGCTCGCCCTGGAGCTGCCGACGGACCTGAGCCCACTGCCGGCTGTGACCGTGGTGCCTGAGGGGCTGGAGCGTCAGGTGCAGGACCTGAAGCGCCGGCTGCGCGCCCTGGGGCCCGTTGACCCGGACATCATCGCCGAGTACGAGGCCACCCGTGAGCGCTATGAGTTTCTGACCGAGCAAATGGAAGACCTGCACAAGGCGGCGGAGGACCTGGGCCACGTCATCTCCCAGCTGGATCAAATTATGACGGAGCGGTTCAACGAGACCTTCGAGGCTGTATCAGGGGCTTTTTCGCGTTATTTCACGGCGCTGTTCGGGGGCGGATCCGCCCGGCTGGTCCGGGTGGATGTGCCGGCGGGCGACACAGCGACCAAGAAGAGCGGCCCCCCACCGAAGAGCGAGACGCTGGATCAGGTAGGCGTCGAGATCATCGCCCGACCCCCGGGAAAGCGTCCTCAGCCTCTGGCCCTGCTCTCCGGCGGCGAGCGCGCCCTGACCGCCGTCGCCCTCATCTTCGCCCTGTTGGAGGTGAGCAAGACGCCCTTCTGCCTGCTGGACGAGGTGGACGCCATGCTGGACGAGGCCAACGTAGGGCGCTTCCGGCAGGCGCTGCAACGGCTCGCTCAGCGTGTGCAGTTCATCCTCATCACCCACAACCGGACCACCATCGAAGCCGCCCACACCATCTACGGCGTGTCCATGAGCGCAGACGGCGTCTCCCAGGTCATCTCGCTCAAGCTGGAAGACGCCGTTGGAGTAGCAAACAGGTACTAGTGCTCTGTCAACCATGATAATTTCATTTCGTGGCTTTTTACCTTCAAAGGTGTTTTCATGATTTGGAGGTGAAAGCCATGAATCGCAA
>FWPU01002768.1_pt1 | contig 46718 bp, 49 predicted proteins | sample 2228361 | NCBI WGS metagenome assembly FWPU01 (sample SAMEA103939777, study PRJEB20133) | metagenome
AAACTTCAGTCCCGCAGAAAAAGCTGGGCTAAAGCTTAGCGTACTCCAGGACGAGGGCAAATTCGTCTCCAAACCGCCCACGGGTGAGGCAAATCGCATAAATGATTTATGGGCTTACCAATCTGAGGAAGGAAACGTAACTCTAACTTGGAGTTATGTCAATATAGGGGATTACAACCAGGACGGCATCGTTTCCATCCAGGACATCACGCCCCTCGCGGAACACTTCCAGGAGACTGCTGAGGGTGAGGGGGATAGCTGGAGGGGTTGGATTGACGGGAACCGGGACGGATTAATAAACATAGCGGACGTTACGCCCCTTGCAGAGCACTTCTATGAGGAAGTGGCGAAGTACATAATACAGATTGAGGATGACGAGGGAAACTGGACAACTCTCAGTGATGTTTCTTTTTCGTCCGCTGTCCTCTCCGAGACGGGCAGGAAGAACTTTAGCGTCGAGGTTAGCGGAGAAAATCTAGAAGGATACCTAAGGGCTAGAATAGTTTCAGCAGATTCCGATGGGGGGCAGGGGTTGGAAAGCAATCTTGTTAACATAGCTCCTCCTGTAGTAACGGTGACTGCGGTGCCATCCTTTGGGGATGCGCCTCTGACCGTGACCTTTGATGCTACCGGCACCAGTGATCCAGATGGTGGTAGCATAGGCACCTACGATTGGGACTGGGGCAATGACGGTGTCTACGATGCGAATACCGGCGAGATAGGGTTGGCGGAGCACACTTTTGACGGACCGGGTGAATACCTTGTCGGCCTTCGGGTCAGTGATGACGAGGCGTTCTATTCTCAAAGTGGTGTAACCCTGAAGGCGTACGATCCTGAATGGACGCATACTTGGACAGGAGGCGTCTTGTGGACTAACCAGTTTGGTGAGGTTATTGGGCAATCTGCACAGGTATATGGTATTGCGGTTGATACGGTTGGGAACATTTACGGTGTGGGTGAAATAACAACTCCATGGAATAATTATGATACACAGGCGTTAATCATAAAGGTGGACGGCAATGGAAACTTGGTCTGGGCGAAAATGTTCGGAATGCCTACCGGCCCTAATGGGGAACGGATGGAGGAAAGGCTATATCATGTTGCACTAGACAATAGGGGCAACGTGATTGTGACAGGTGATAAACAGGAAAGTGTTGATTTCAGGTATCCTAATGGTATTTTGCTCAAGTTGGATTCATTTGGAAATGCTATTTGGGCCAGGGAATGGGGTGTGTTCGGAGATTATGATGGGCTTGGCTCTTACGAGTCCCTAAGCGACGTAGTTGTTGACGATGAAGGAGAAGTCTACGCCGTTGGCACATCAATGGCTTCAGAGGGTGTAGCTTTACTCAAGTTTAGCGCGGATGGAGTTATGCAATGGCAGACCTCCTTCGGCTCGCCTTTTCTTAACGAGAGTGGTAGTGATATTGCCTTTCTTGAGAACGGAAACTTGCTGTTGATTATGGGGATGGGGACTAGGTTTGGGTTTGCAGGTGTGCTAGCGGAGATAAACCCTGACGACGGATGGGAAATTCGTGCCAGGGAGATTTCACCCAACGTTAATTATGCATCTGTGTCGGGAACGGTTGGTGTAGATGGTAATATATATATGTTTGGAAGATTGGGACTCGCCGTACCACTAGTCGTGTGCGTGGACTCCAGTTTGGAGGAAGTTCTCTGGACACGGGGCTTTATGACGGGGGGTATGCTTCCGAACCCCTATGCTAATGGAATTGTAGGAACCGCTCGCGGGGAGGCGTTTGTGATAGGCGAAACTCCCATTTCGGAAGGCTTTCCTTTCACGCAGGTTTTCCTGGCAAAAGTAACTCCTGACAGTGTAAGTTCCTGGGTTCATTCCAAGTCGTCGGGTGCTTCAGTGGTGTTAGGTGCTGCGGGAAAATTGTTCATTGGCGGGACGGTAAGAGAGGGATTCCAGGAACTTGAGGACTTGCCTCTGGTTCTCTATGACCAACCCCTGACGCTTGTTGATTCCTGGGTTCCTGACTTATTCGTCCCCGGCGAAGACAGGCCTGTGGACATTCAACTTGTGGACCTGAATGATGAGGGGATTTTGGATGTGGGCAACGGCTGGAATAGTGGCCTCATTATGAAGAGGGACCCTGGCCGGCTCTAAGGCGGGCTTGCCCCTGTTCCCTGCCCGGAAAAACAAATTTTGCGAAACGAACCCATTTTGAGATCCCTGGCAATTAGCGTATTGGCGCGATGAGCCCGCACCAGACGGTGCGTGAGAAGCTACCCCAGGTTCTTCTCCCCGCGTATGAACCTAGACAATAAGGGACAGTTTTCGGTCGTTTTCGGTCGTTGGCGGTCAGTTCTACCCAAGGGGGACAAGCGTCAGGCGTGCGGGCCTAAATGACCTGACTCTGGTCATGGATGAGCTTAAAGAGTTCCAGCCAGGACGGCTCTATCGTGTGGAATAGCCCGCGGAGGGCGGAGGTGGTGGGGATATACCCTCGTGATGATCCTTGGCTACTCCAAGTGGCAATAAACAGTTGCCAGTCGTTAGGCTAAGTTGCGGGTTATCCACGGATCTTTACCTTATTTTGAGCCAAAGCTAAGCCCAATCCCAACCGCGTCATTTCCTGTGGACCTATGTTGACCCCAATCTTTGCGCCAAAAACTCCACAATACGCTTGCCCGCTTTCCCATCTCCGAATGGGTTGCCCGCTCCTCGGGGAGGAAGAGTGCCCGCTCGGACCAATTCCAAGCCAAGCGAGATTTCACCTTCTATTCTTTCGGCGTCGGTGCCTATGACCTTGGCAAAGCCAGCCTCCACCGCCTCTGGACGCTCCGTTTCCTTTCTGAGAACGAGGACGAACTTCTTAAGTCCGCAGGCTTCCTCTTGGATTCCACCTGAGTCAGTTACGACCATTGCTGATTTCTCCATCAGGTGCACGAAGGAAACGTAGTCAGGGGGAGGAATCAGTGAGACGTTTTGCACCTTTTCAAAGGCAGGTGCGAGGCTTTCCTTCAGTATTGGGTTGGGATGCAAGGAGAAGATGATTCCTGTCTCCTTATGCTCTTCCGCAAACGAGCGTATCCCCGCCTTAATCCTACTTAGTGGTTCTCCCCAGTTCTCTCTACGGTGGGTCGTGACGATGATGAATTCGGGATAGCGCTCAACGAATTCCTCTACAACCGCTGTGAATTTGCAGGGCATCTCCTTAACCATTTCTAGCGCGTCAACCACGGTATTTCCGGTAACGACCATATTTTCCGGAGGCAGGTCTTCCGCGAGGAGATTGCTTCTCGCGCCTTCGGTCGGGCAGAAATGGAAAGTTGAGAGTTGATCAATCAGCCTTCTATTGATCTCCTCGGGATAAGGAATGAACCTGTCGCTGGTTCTAAGTCCAGATTCCACGTGCCCAACGAATACGTGGTTGTAAAACCCACCAAGGGCAGTGGTAAATGCGGTTGTAGTATCGCCCTGGGCGAGTATGCAGTCTGGGTCTTCGATGCGTATAATCTCTCCAAGCCTAGAGAGGGTCTTCGTAACTATCTGGTCAAGCCTCTGCCCCTCCTCCATTATGTCCAGATCGTAATCAGGTTTGACGTCGAATAAGGCGAGGACCTGGTCAAGAAGAGCGCGATGCTGACCCGTCACAACGAGAACGGGCTCAAAATGAGCGGGTGATTCAGCTTGCCCTCTTGAATGCCCTTGCGCGCTAGCTTCGGTAACTAGCGACTCGCTACATAGAGCCCGAATCACGGGAACCATCTTGATGGCTTCAGGACGAGTACCTATAACGGAAAGGACCTTTATTGGCACCAAGCTCAGTATATCAAAGCTCAAAGTAGTGATTCCTGATAAAATCTCAAATATGGATGGCATTTGGGATGAGCTAATAAAGCTCGCCCTTCGTGAGGATTATGACGGCTTTGACGTGACCTCAGAAGCGCTCTTCTCACCAGATCATAGGTGTAGCGCGGTTATCGTTGCCAAAGAGCAAGGTATTATATCTGGGTTGGAGTTGTCGCTTCGCGCATTTAGATTGCTTGACCAGGAAATCACTGTAAGTGGACTTATGCAGGATGGAAGCAGGATTGAGCCTGGCAACGTGGTCGCGAGATTAATGGGAAACACGCGATCGTTACTTGCTGGTGAGCGCGTTGCCCTTAACCTGCTGATGAGGCTCAGCGGAATCGCCACCGCGACGAATGTTCTTCAAAGCAAATTGAATGAGACTGGTCTGGGAATAAGAATCGCAGATACTCGGAAAACCACCCCGCTTTGGAGATTCGCGGAAAAAAAAGCGGTTCGTGACGGAGGCGGGCTAAATCATCGCTTCAATCTCTCAGATGCAGTGCTTATAAAGGATAACCATATCAAGTTGGCAGGAGGCGCAGCGGAAGCGGTTAGGAGCGTCCTAGCAAGGTGTCGGCACATTGACGTTATTGAGGTGGAAGTTTCTGACCTAGCTGAAATCTCTCCTTTGTTGAATCTGGGGGTTAACGCAATCCTCCTTGACAATATGCCCCCGGAGGATGTAAGAAAGGCGGTGAAGCTAATTGCGGGAAGGGCAATGATAGAGGTATCCGGCGGAATTACTCCGGAGAACATACAGGATTACGCTATACCGGGCGTTAACATATTGAGTGTAGGATGGATAACTCATTCAGCGCCCGCCTTGAATTTTTCTCTCGAAGTAGGTGGGGGCTCAGTCGACTAAATGCTGTTAGCTTGCGATATTGGAAACACGAATATTGTTGTTGGTGTCTTCAGGGGAGAAAATCTGCTTGCAACGTTTAGAATCCACACCAGACCTGACGCGACCAGAGATGAGTATGCGAGCTTGTTCTCAAGTCTGCTTTCAAGTACTGCGCTTCCATCAACGGAGTTTGAGGGTTGTGTCATAAGTAGTGTGGTTCCCGCCCTTTCCAGTGAGGTCGGTGGGGCGCTTCAGAAACTTACAGCAAAAAGTCCGTTTATTGTTTCACCAGGAATAAAGACGGGCCTAAATATCCTATACGATGATCCCAGGGAAGTGGGTTCCGACAGGATTGCTGACGCGGTGGCAGGTCTTGCCCTGGAAAGTCCGCCGCTCATTATAGTCGACTTTGGCACCGCAACAACCTTCAATCTGGTCTTGCCACCAGCGAACTATGTCGGAGGTCTTATTGCACCCGGCATAGTCATCTCTATGGAGGCCCTTGCCAGGCGTACCGCAAAGCTTCAGGAAGTGGAACTCACTATACCTCCAAGTACCGTCGGAAAGAACACCTCTGATGCCATTAGAAGCGGTATTCTCCTGGGGCATGGCGCAATGGTAGATGGAATAATTGAAAGGGTGGAGATTGAGAATGGTATCTCCGCCAACGTCATCGCCACGGGCGGACATGCTTCTCTGGTTAAGCAAATCTCCAAGAAAATTAACCGAGTTGAACCAAATCTGACCCTCCTGGGGTTAAGAATCATTTGGGAAAAAAACAAGATGACTTTGGCGTGACCATATTTCTGTGGGTATTAAGGAGTTGGAAATGGAGGCTTCAACGGAGTTTGAGTTTAACCGAATTAACATTAATCGTTACGGCGAGATTTTCTTTGATTTAGACGGCAGCTACACCGATATGAGCGGAGCAATCATTGCTAGGTTACTCTCCGGGCTTGGGCTCTTGGATTACGTTGACGAGGATAATCGCGGCGACGGCAGTGAATACGACGGAAAGTATAGGAGGATAGGGCTTGTCGCACGAGTCATAGAGGAGCGTTAACGCAAACTGCATATAGAGGTAGCCGTGACGGATAATCCAGAGCGGTCTTAAGTTGTGCCGGCGAAGTGAACGTATTCTACTCCTTGAAAATGCTCTTCTTTACCTCCACTTCCAATCGCCAACCGCTAATATCCTTGATAAACTCTTCATCCTTGTAAGGAGGTAGAATTGCGGATATCTCAACAACCCTCCCACGAAGCAGGACAAATACGATGTAGGAATTTCCGCTCCGATAAGCCATAACCGACCTAATGCCCTTCTCTAGAGCAATTGTGGGCAAAGCGCCATAGGCGGACTGGACTTCCGCCTTCGTGGAACCGAGGGTAACTCCCCGCTTCGTTTTTATTCCGGGAGCCTTTTCTGCGAAGCCCTGGGCAAATTTTTCTAACCTTTCCGCGCTTAGTACTTCAAGTTTCTCTGCTCTTCTGCGCTTTCCCTCCTGTATTTCTCTCCACAGTTTGTATCCTTCGGGAGATGAAGTTGATTCCTCATAAACTCTGTAACGCAGGGCAACCCTATCCATCCTGTAGTCAGAGTTGTAGTCCGAAGCGGAAATTGAGAAGTCAAGCTTCTCATCAAAAACCCTGAAGGAGCCGTAACCGCCTACGCCGGTTGCGGTTGGAAACATTTCCTGAATCTTCTGCCTTTGGGAACTGAATCTGTCCGTTGGACTCTTCAAGCTAACGCCCAGTCCGAAATCCTCTCTTACGAACTCCGAGCCTGAGCATTGGGTCAATCCAAGTAATAATACTGCGACAATCCAAACTATTCTCCTCACGGCTTCCTTTTCATTATATAGCTTTCAGGTGTATTGTCTGATGAAACGCGCCCATTAGCCGGTGGTAAGGGAAGCTTCGTGCAGAACTGAAGAATCAGGTGAGCGTTTTCGGTGGGAAAGCCCTGTTACTGGCTACTGGAAGAGAAGGAACACTGGGTCGTCCAGGACTCGAACCTGGGACCTCGTCCTTATCAGGGACGCGCTCTAACCACCTGAGCTAACGACCCGATTTAACTGCACTAGCCTACCTCGCCCTGTCTAAAGTCAAATATAACCTCAAAGTTCAGAGCTGTCAATTTCGCCTTTGCTCAGGAACATCCGATACTTTTCAGTAATCTGGAATTAGAGATGATGAGCCTATGAGCGTGGAAGTAAATTCTCGTTACGTCCCCTGCCGCTACGGCTGCCAGTGCTGTTTGAGCGCGTCCAAGGGCTGTTGAAATTGGATGTTCAATGGGCAATAAAATGGCGGACGCAAAGAAGGGTGCGGGGCAAATGCCCCATCGTTTCCACCCCTTTTCTGCAGAATCTACAAGATGGGCGGATTGAAATCAACGTCGTCTTCGTGCATCGCGGCTGATGAACGAATATACCTACCGGGATAATAGCCAAAATAAGGCTGAGCGAATTCTATCGTTTCTATGGCTCCGGGAGGTGTAGGATTTTCAGTACCAGCGCCAAAGAGCGGCACAAGCACTTCGTAACCGCGCTGATCAGTGGTAGTTCGATAAACGACGTCAGCACTGTTCCAGTTTTTCCCGATTCCGACTTTCTTGCCTGTCAGCGGGGAGACCCACGCTTCCCAGTTTGGCTCGCCCATAAACGCAAACAATTCCTCGGCGTTCTTTGGGTATACGCCGTAAATCTGCCTGTAAAACCTGACTCCGTGCCCAAGTAATCCTGCAACCTGTGAAGACCAAAGCATCTGGTGGTACTCCTCTTGGTTTCGGGAGTAGAAACGTAGCTTGTCAAAATAGTCTATCGGGACTCTGCCTGAACGGATGTCGTCTTCCGTATAATTAACTGGAATTCCTTTTTCTATGGAATCCTTCATTCGCTGGACAGCTCTTTCTATATGAGATTCGGTTCTTTTCAGGTCTCCTTCAGAGCCGGGACTGAACACGAGGGGCGTCGAGGTTGTAATCTTCCCGTCCACCATGAACGAATACGTTACCGCAAGGGCGTCGTCCGTTAATTTCCAACCTTGAACTGTGTCGACCGGAACCTTGAATAGTAATGTCCTGCCCAGGTCTTTCTGCTCCTCTGGAAGTTTGCCCGTGAAAACCACGTAAGTCTTAACCGCTGACCTCGTAGCGAAATGTGAAAGAAGACGAAGGTATTCCTCCTGCAATTTTTCTTTCGCCTCCCCGAAGAGTTGGGATGACTGACCATCCGTTTGGGAAACCACCACTTTTGCATCCTTACCTGCTTCCGTTAGTGTGTGGCTACAACCCACAGCCAAGAGAAAAGCAAACCAAATTAAGAGAATTAGATGAAACAGCCTCATTTCAGTCTTTTATACCTCCTTTTCCTTTGAAAACACTCCTTAACTTTGATAAGACCATACCGTATTGAACATAACTCACAACGGTCTTTCAGCAGGCACACGTAATTTGCAGTGCGCACTTTGTCACCCCGCGCAGAAACCTCTGTTCAATTCCGCACAGTGCGACTCGTGGACTCGGTTGCCAGTGAAAGCTACAGTCAGCACCTGTTTCTGCAATCGTTAACCACTCACCTGGCGACGCGCAGTCGCTCTCTATAGCGGTGCACTGAACGCAGTTATCCATGCATTGGACTTTACGAATACCAACCTCGCAATCATCGCTACACACGGTGATAGCGCCACAACTGCTCCCACCGGGACCCGGTATATCAATGACGCCCCTATCGTTAGGGTCCAGCGTCATAAGGTAGGTTGCACAGCATACTTCAGAAGAATCAGCATAACTGCCTCCGTAATACCCGGGTCCGTAGTTGGCACTCGCGCTATGTCCCTGTGCCTTTGAAGCGTAACCTAACGACACCAATGCGCCGATCAGTATCGTAAAGCCTAGGAGGGTGAACATCGTTAGCGAGCGGTAATATCTGGGAAACCCTTTGCACTTTTTCAGAACCATACTCCTTGAATAAAGAGATGCTCGGTAATCCTATCGTAAATATAATATATATATATATGTCAATAGCTATCCCTTAGCAGACGTAAAGTAAATGGAAAGATTCTTAGATGCTTTCTCAGATTTAGTCGCGATAATGGTGCAAGAATTCCTCACGGCCTAGGATTTCGGCGGTTCAAATTCTCCTTTCCGCATCGGTACGGGGTGATCCTGCTATGAGTATATAATCGTGGGCGTGTTTATCTACCGCTACAATCATCTGGTAAAGGTGACCTGCCCGTTATGATCATTGGGAAGGGGTATGTCAACGCAACCTAATTGGCAAGCCATCTAAAGCGGGTCGGGTAGGCCCCGAGAACACGTCGACTCTTGGCTGATTAACCCAACTTCGTATAAGAGCCACTTAGAACTTTGCCGTACCTCTTTCCTCTACCTACCAGGGACTAATCACAAAGGCGTGTTCAACGTCAGGCATATTCCTCGCGACTTGAAGCGAATCTCCTGGGATGTAACCGCTTCCTGGCAAAAGGAACCTATTCCATTCCCTAGCTTTCACGTCATTGGGCTCACCAATCCCGGCACCGAAAAGTGGAATACGGTACTCGTATCCCGAATTATCCTCGTTCGAGCGGTAGAAAAAGTCCTCTCCGTTCCACTTGTCGGTCAGTCCCACGGACTTTCCGGTTAATGGTGCAACCCAGGCAGATTCGTTGGGTTCACCCACAAAATTGAAAAGCTCACTTGCCCTTTCCGGGTAGCGCCCGTAAACCCGCTGAAACGTTGCTAGAGCTTCACGAGTTAGAGCCGCAAGGGCGGATGCCCAGATTAGCTGGGAGTATTCCGCATGGTCTCTAGAATACAGGCGGTAGCGTTCCCGTGAGTTAAAAGGGTACTCCCCCGCCTTCACGTCCAACACACTGTATGGGATAGTTTCCTTCGTGTAGATGCTTCGTTCAATCCTGAAAATGACAGTTGAGAGCGCTGACGCAATCTCTCTCTCCCGCCGCGCCAAATCCTCAGGGGAACCAGGCTCGTAGAAACTTACCGTAAAAGTCTCTTCCTTTTCCGACACGTGAGAAGTAAAGGAAACGTCTAAACGGTCACCCGTTCAGTTCCAGTCCTTCACGGAATCCAAAGGAACTTTGAAAAAGAGCGTCTTGGATAGATCAGCAGTGGTCTCGAGTAGCCTCCCTTCCATCTCCCTAAACAGTTTGACTGTCGAAAGAACAGTTTTCTGCATCAGATACTCTTTCGCCCAAGCCTCTTCCGTTGCGAAACTGGTTGAAGACGCCTGGTTCAACGCTCTTCCTTCGGTGAACTTCGTGCCGGGGCCCCGCTGAAAGCACCACTAAGGAAAGACAACGCACCTAAGAAGAAAGTCAATTTAATCACAATTCTGATCATTCTCTTCTCCTTTCACTGAGTTTGTTTACCTCTCCAATCTCCCGGGGCGCGAATTCCCTTGTTTGTACCCCACTTGAATGCGGTAACTCCGCTTCGTATCCGTCAGTTGAAATTAATATAAGCACTTAATCTGAATCGCGCATTTCTCAACGCCGCACATTTTCCGTATCTAAGTAGCGCAAACTTCTACTTGAGCGAGATTGGGTCTCCACTGAAGATCTGCGTTTGGGCCGTCCGCCCAAGCTATCGTCAACCATTCGCCGGGTCTGGCGCAGTCTGCCCCCGGATGGAGTTGATGGCACAACGTACAATTGTCCATGCATTCTACGTCACGAACCATCAAAGAACCGCTGTTATTCCAAACCTCAATCGTTCCACAACTAACCCCGCCTCTAGCGGGGATAGTTATTTGACCCCTTTCGTACTGCTCCAGAGTGTCCGTATCATAAGCGCAACAAACGCCCATACTTCTTATTCTCTTACAGTCAATGCACTAACTTACAATACAAAAATATTTTATACCATAATGCATCAAACGATTCGCGGTTGGAAGCATATAGAAGCAATGAGCAAAGCCAGAGAAGTTGCCGTGCAGTTTACGCTCGCTTTGGGTCTCTCACACAAACCGCGTCCTCTACGAAATGACTATGGGATAATCTGCTAGTGTTTTCTTACACATACAGATGTCCCGCGAAGGTGAACCTTTCCCTCGCCATAATCGGAAAGGACGAGCGGGAGGGTATGCATTTTCTTGATACGGTAATCGCGAAGGTGGACTTATGCGATGAATTGGAGCTCAGGCTTTCACGGGGACGCGAAGTGGTAACGTCCTTTGAGTGGGTGGATGAAGCGACAAAAGACGAGACTCTGGACGAGCGGAATAACACTATCACGAAAGCCTATGAGCTTCTAAACACCGAGGTAGGGAATATACTTCCGGGAATGGCAGTGCGGGTAATAAAGAGGATACCGTCGCAAAGTGGGCTTGGCGGAGCGGCAAGCGACGCCGCGGGATTCTTGCGGCTCATCCGCCAAATCATGGGGAGCACCGCGGAGTTCTCACCCGCGTTGAAGGAAAGGCTTTGCGTGATTGAGCCAAAGAGGCTTGGCAGAATAGGATTTGAAGTTGGCGCAGACGTCCCCGCGTTCCTACACGACGGAACGGTCAGGGTTCGTGGCTTTGGTGAGGCGGTGGCGAAGATAAATCTGGAGGGACTTCAGGATTTCAGTGCCCTAATCGCGGTGCCAAAAGTTAGATTAGGCACAAAGGAAATGTACGCGAAGGTCAAGCTGGCGGAGAGGAAGAACCACACGGTTGATTTTTTATGTAAGTGGTATGAGGAAGGAGCGGATGCGGCACTCGCCGTTGCGAAAAACGACTTTGAAGAAATCGCGCGCGAGTTAGCACCAGAAGTCGGTGAAACTATAGATACATTGAAGTCCGCGGGCTTCCCATTTGTTGGGCTAACGGGTAGTGGCAGTGCGGTTTTTGCGCTTTACAAAAGGGGGAAGGAGTTAGAGAAACGCGGGATTCCTGGGAGTCTCAGGGTTTATCGCCACCAGATTCTTGTCTAGGCATAAGCCCATCGTAGGTCTGCCACTCTATCCGTCCTGCAACCAAGATCTCACCGTGTGAACCAAGGTGCTTTATAGGCTAGGGACTCTATGGGCTTCCGCGGTTTTTGTTAGAGTACCAACGTAAAACGGAAATCGTTCTCACCTGTTCCTCGTGAAGAACGCATATACTTGCCGGGATAATAGCCGTACCAAGGTTGAGCCAAGTTATTCCAATCAATCGCGTCTGGCTTCACAACCTCCTCGCTTCCAGCGCCAAAAAGCGGTACGAGGATTTCATATCCTCTGCCTTCGTTGAGAGCCCGGTTCACCACGTTGGTCCCGTCCCAGGTATCCGTGACACGAACGGAAACGCTGGTCAAGGGCGCGATCCAAGCTTCCCAGTTAGGTTCTCCGGCAAACTCAAAAAGTTCATCAACGCTTGAGGGATAACTCCCTTTTGGATAGGGAGCCATCCACTCTTGGTAATTCCCAATCGCGTCCGTCATCAGGGAAGCAATATCAGCAGACCATATGAGCTGGGATTACTCAGCTTCATGGCGGGAATATAAACGTAACCTTTCTCTCATATTAATGGCGGGGATTCTGCCTGCTTCAATGTCCGTTTCATCGAACGTTGCTGGAATACCCTCGGCACGCATCGACTCAAGTGACGAAGTTTGTGCCTTTTTGACTGTTTCTACCTGCTCCTCCCAGTGCGCTGAGCCTGGGTGGTAGAACTGTATCACATTGGACGTACTAGATGTTCCGTAGTGCTTGTTCAATTCGGATTCATCATACGTAACTGACAGAACCTCACCCTCAACATGCCAATTCAGTATATTCTCTAACGGAACCGAAAACTTAACGTAGTGAGAAACTTCGTCAGGGTTCTGCGGTAAGTCGCTGAACGCATCTATGTAATCCCTTATGGCGGCGTTATAAACGCGTTGCGTAAAATAGTCAAGAAACGCTTGCTTATGAATCTGACTACCGGGTAAAAGAGATGTTTTCGCGGTAGAATCACCCTGGGAAGGGCGCTCAATTTGATCCTCATTGGTCCGCACTGGCTTGTTAGCGCTTGAGAGAGCAAATAGCAACGCCAATAACACAATTGTGGTAAGAAAGGTCGCGATTCTGTTAAGGTTCTTGCCCATAAATCATACACCTCCTAAAACTAGAATAGCCTTGCAGAACAAACACATATAATATAATTATATCACCCTTATCTATAACGTTTTAACCTCCGTTTGGTGTGGAAGGTTACGCTGGAGGTAATTCCCACGATTCTAACTTCTAACTGCATACACATTCCACAAACACCGCGCACCTAACAAGACCGCATAGAACCCATACTTTTGCTCCGCAGGGCAAGGCTTCGTTGGGGCCCGGGATAGTCTCTATGTCCGCGGTTGAACTGTCCGCATACGCAATGATTACCGGGTCACCTTTATTTGCACAGTCGTGATAAACCCCGGCGTGCCTTGCGTCACACTCTGTACAGGAATCAAGGCATGCCACTTGTGTAATGTGAAGCTGGGTATTCCTGCTTCTCACCCTAACCGTACCGCAATCTCCACCATTCGTTGGAATCGTTACTTCACCCCACTTGTCGGGGTCTAAGATACCAACCTCAAATGAACTGCAAACTGACATTCTTGTTCCTCCTTAGGTTAAGCTGGTGTTTCTATATATGTCAAGCCCCTGAATGACTTCCGGTAAAAGCGCGCTCTTCGCAACGGCGAAGGTAAAAGTGAAAGTTCACCCCAAACTATCCAAGGCGGACTATCCTGTCCGTGGCAAACCTCCGTCCTTTGACTGGTAACAGCCTTATCCCGCCTGCGATTTCGCTTCTCCTTTCCACTCGCCAGCCCTTCGCATTATTCCTCTGCCCACAGTTTGAGAGCCGAAGCCCCCCCTCCCCCACGCGACGCTGACGCCGGTCACCATCGGCAACTCCTTTCTACCCTAAGTTATCTTGAGGTAATTGAGGTTTACGCCCATACTTTTTCCGTAGAACAGCCCTTTGCTAATATCAATAGAATGTACTAGCGCGTAAGGAATGACGACCAGCTGCCTTACCAGATAGAGGCCAAGGAACATCGCCTCCCTGCCGAGCCAAAGCTTGCCACCTCCCTTCGTCGAATGTCCCTTACCGAGGACCGCGAAGGGAAGCCCGAGAAATCTGACGCCCAAAAGGTAACTTCCGCCGAAATAACCTTTTGTCTTCCCGAATCTTGCGTGGTCTGGAGGTTCCTCCGCGGGGAGGTAGTCAGGAAGAGCGAGCCTTGAAAAGCGTATGCACCGTCTGATGAACATAAAGAGCCATACGAAAAGAAACAGGAGTATTGGCAGAGCTATGTAAAGCGCCACCGCATCATCGTTAGCCCTCGGGCTGCCAGTGTTCCAAAACGCCCGATAGGAGGCGGAAAGCAGGTAAACGTTTAGGCCATAAGCAGGCATTGCCTTACACGAAAGTTGATAACCTCAACATTTTATTTCGACTTTGTCTTTTTTGAGACTACCTTGGCAACCTCGTCCCAGTCATCGGTGGTTTTCCTCTCATCCTCTGCAGAGTCCTCCGCCGGTGGTGCAGGTTGATGATGCCCAACCGACCTGGAATTCACTTCGTTCACAAAACTAGAGAATCTTGATGCGGGAATGATGAATTCATAGTACGCGAGAGTTCCTCGTCTTGTCACCCAAATTCTAACGCTCCGCCTGTTTCGCCTGAGAACGCCTTCACCTTCGTTCGCTCGCACAACTTCGGACAACCCTATGCGGATATACTGATCAGCAACGTCGACCGCGGGCACGGAATAGCGGAAATAAACCCCTTTCTTTCCCGCCCAGATTACTCCGGGGCGGTCGTGGTAGATATCTTTTAGGCTTGCGGACAGCTTCAAGGGAGTACCACCGCCCCAACCTCCGCTCCAGTCAATTGTCTCGCCAACGGTGGTGAAGCTACTTTCCTGGTCAAACACCTGCAAGAAGTGGAAATCCGCGGGAATCGGGCGGAATATGCTTTTGGAGATTTCCTCCACACCGCTAGGGAACCTAATACCCTTCAGTCCGCTTAAGCGAAACTTACTTATGAAGAACACGAAAAAAAGCACTAGTAAGAGTACGAATGCCAGATTTATGAGGGCATTAGCTTGCTCCGTCATATTGCGCTCCACCTTAGGAGATCACTGAGCAAGTTCGCTTCGCATTATAATAGCAGGGTGGAGAGGGTCATAAGTTGGATTGACGACGTTGAACGTATTTTCGTTGAGCAGATCCTGAATCCGCTTCTATGGATAATCGTTCTCCTTGGGATTCTCTTAGAACACCTGGGAGCTCGCACTCTTCGGGACGTTCCAAACTTCTCCGAAACGGATCTCCTAGTGAGGGAAGTGGCTATTATTGAAGGAGTTCTGATATTTTCGGTGCTAGCAGCATTTATCTGGCATTCTTACAAGGAGGAGCGAACTGGAGCACTTTTGGCGGAAACGAACTCTCTCAAGTTGTGGACCGCAATCCTATTAATCATATTCACTATAGGTGTCGCGTTTTCAATCACATTGGCAGTTATTGACCTCTCACATATCCTTACGATTCTCCAGAGAACCTTGTTTATCCTGCTCACGGTGAGTATGATACCAACTGTTTACCTATTCTTAAGACCCAAACGAAGCTCAGTATTGGTGTCCTCGCTGGCAATGACCTTTGCCATTGCGCTTTACGTGGGCTTTGAATTCCTCATCACTTGGGCATCTTCGCTAGGCGGAGACTCAGCCTTCTTCGCACGGCTTAACGACGTATACTTCTGGAACAACGTTTTTCCTGGCTTGGCGAGAAGTGAATTGTGGGTAACCATTTATAATCCCTGGTTTAGTTGGTACCTAGTGATGTATTTGCTCATGAACGGCACTCTATTAGGCGTACTCCTTTTGAAGGAGCTAATCTTATCAAGGGGAATACGATGATTACTGGGATAGGAGTTGATATCGTGAAAGTCTCTCGCATTTGCGAGAAGGTCGGTACCGGATTTGACTCTCCATTTGCCAGAAAGGCTTATACCGCCGAGGAACTTCGCTACGCTAAGGGGAAAGGCAAGGGGGTCTATCAAAGTCTTGCCGGGTTTTTCGCGGCGCGGGAAGCGTTCTTTAAGGCGACACAGATTCGCTTGAGGTGGCAGGATATTTCAGTTGACCACGATGAAAATGGTAAGCCGTTCTTCCGTTTCAGCGACAAAGCGCATTTAACGTTGATTGAGCGAGGAAAGGACCCGGCATTTCACAGGTTCCATTTGACGATCACGCATGGGAGGGAATACGCGATCGTGGTTGTGGTGTGCGAGGAGAGGACCTAGTGGGGCGGAAGCGCGACAAGTTGGTAGGACGCTTGAACAACTTATAATATTCCTGAACTTAGACCTTGGAGATTGATATGGAGAATTTTCCACTAAATCAGCTCTTAGAATTCCTTCAGGAAGTGAAAGACAGAGGACGAGACCAGTTTCTCGACGAGGCCGCTACAAAACAAGGGATTATACTTCCGGTTCTCGCCATTCTCGGCTGGAAGGTGTTTGACACGCGGGAGGTCGCTCCTGAATACTCCAGAGGGAAGGGCCGCGTGGACTACGCGCTCATTTTGGGAACAAAACCCGCTGTGCTCGTTGAGGTCAAGAGGGCCGGCGAAGAACTTGCCAACCATCAAGAGCAGCTGACTTCATACGCCTTTCAGGAAGGGGTCGGCATAGCGGTTCTCACGGACGGTTTCATTTGGGAGTTCTACCTACCGTTACTTCCAGGGAGATGGTCCGAAAGAAAAGTCGTTGCTATTGATTTCCACGGACAAGAGATGGACCAGGCTACGGATAGACTGTGTCGGCTCCTCTTCAGGGACTCCGTTGAAACGGGGGAAGCCGAGAAGTTCGCCCGCGATTTGCATGAGAAGCGCGAACGTCAGAAGAGAATTGAAGAAGCGCTTCCAAATGTTTGGAAAAGACTGGTCGAGGGCCCAGGCGAAAAGCTAGTAGAATTGTTGGCAGAAGAAACTGAATCAGCGTGTGGCTTCAGGCCGGAAAGTGAGATAGTTGTGAAGTTCCTCCGAGATGTGAAGGAAGTCGTTCAGTCACGCCCGACAGTAATGCGACCGGATACCACTCCTCCACGGATAATACCGACCAGGCTGAGACCACGCCAACGTGGCGCGACAACTTGGGCTAAACCGAGGAGTTTTTCATTCCTGGGTGAGGCACATGATGTGAGCACGTGGAAAGATGTCTTACTCGGACTAATGGCCGAGCTCGCGAAACGCCATCCTCAGGATTTCGAAGCAAAGTGCCTCTCACAAAGAGGTCGCACAAAACCGTATTTCTCCCGCATCCCGGCTGACCTCCGTGAACCTAGGAGAATCCCAGGTTCACGCTTGTACGCCGAGACCAATCACAGTGCGGACGGTGTGGTGAGAATGTGCCACCAAATGCTTAACGTTTTCGGGTACCAAACGAACGAGTTCTCCGTGGTTACGACTTAGCTCAGTATTGGTGTCCTCGCTGGCAATGACCTTTGCCATTGCGCTTTACGTGGGCTTTGAATTCCTCATCACTTGGGCATCTTCGCTAGGCGGAGACTCAGCCTTCTTCGCACGGCTTAACGACGTATACTTCTGGAACAACGTTTTTCCTGGCTTGGCGAGAAGTGAATTGTGGGTAACCATTTATAATCCCTGGTTTAGTTGGTACCTAGTGATGTATTTGCTCATGAACGGCACTCTATTAGGCGTACTCCTTTTGAAGGAGCTAATCTTATCAAGGGGAATACGATGATTACTGGGATAGGAGTTGATATCGTGAAAGTCTCTCGCATTTGCGAGAAGGTCGGTACCGGATTTGACTCTCCATTTGCCAGAAAGGCTTATACCGCCGAGGAACTTCGCTACGCTAAGGGGAAAGGCAAGGGGGTCTATCAAAGTCTTGCCGGGTTTTTCGCGGCGCGGGAAGCGTTCTTTAAGGCGACACAGATTCGCTTGAGGTGGCAGGATATTTCAGTTGACCACGATGAAAATGGTAAGCCGTTCTTCCGTTTCAGCGACGTAGGACTTCTAAGGCTAATTGAGAAGCATAGAGACCCTACTTTTCACAAGTTTCATTTGAGCATTACCCACGAAAAGGATTTTGCGGTTGTAATAGTCATATGCGAGGAGAGCAGATAGTATCCACCGATTGCAAATTTCTCAGGTTGCGAATTCCTTAAAGAAAGGAACCAAGCTCAACACTGCTTATGAAGCTAACGAATGGAAGTTTCAACCAAGTTTAGCGTAATGCCCTCCCGGGGCGCCTAGACGCCTCAGCCTCCGCCAAAACCAACCCTCACATTATTATTCTCATCAACAATAACCGGTACGATCCTTCCTCCCGAAAGCTTCACCATCTCATCAATCTTATCCGTCTGGATAGATAGGTTTATCTCCACGTACTTTACGCCACGCTTTTTCAAGTCTTCAATTGCGGAAGCACAGTAAGGACAACCAGTCTTTGTGTAGATAGTAATCATCCGCGCAATTATACCTGTTGGCTTGGTCTGTTATTTCAAGAGAAATGAGGCTAGCTTTACAGCGGAGCGTTCCTTAGGGAAGATTGAGTGTTGAATCTAGATCCGCGTAAGTAAACTTTTACCCTTTATGCTACAATCCTCCTGAGGAAGCTTCTTTTGGTTTTAGACGAAGCCCAGCCGCCCCGTTACTAAGCCAGCAGGAATTGAAAATCTTCGGGAGAATGGTATGGGCAAGAATAATCTGATCTATTGGAACCCTCCTGAGAATCTGAGAGGGCTGAAGGTACTTGAGCCGTATAAAATAAAAGTTGTAGAGCCATCCAGGTTAGTTTCGCGCGCGAGAAGGGTACGTGCCCTTAAGGAAGCCTATTACAATGTCTTCAATCTGCATAGTAAGGATATCTACCTGGATTTCCTCACCGACTCAGGTACTTCGGCGATGAGCCAGTTTCAGTGGTCCGAGCTTATGGTAGGGGATGAAGCCTACGCAGGTTCCTCGTCCTTTGGGGCACTTCGGGAAACTGTGGAGGACCTCTTTGGATTCAAGTACGTCCTCCCCGCACATCAGGGGAGAAGTGCGGAACTGGTCTTGATGACGCACTTTGTGAAAAAGGGAGACTTTGTTCCTGGAAATATGCACTTTGACACGACCTCTGCGCACGTCGAATTTCAGGGCGGAATTACTAAGAACTTCCCAGACTCTCGCATTTTTGATTTGGAAGATCGCTCGTTATTCAAGGGAAACATTGATTTGAATGCCTTCACGTCATTTGTGCAGGAGAAAGCAGGTAAGATCCCTCTGGTCATCGTAACCGCTACGTCCAACACCGGTGGGGGACAGCCCGTGTCCCTTGAGAACGTCAAGGAAGTTGGCAGAATTTGCGATAGGTACGGAATACCCCTCTTTATCGATTCAGCAAGGGTAATTGAAAACTCGTACTTTGTTAAGAGATATGAGCCAGGGTGGAGGAACAAGAGTATTAAAGCCATTCTGAGGGAGACAATGTCCCACGCGACTGGAATGATTATGAGCGGGAAAAAAGACGCCCTTGTGAACATCGGCGGTTTTATCGCCACGAACGATCAGAAGCTATACGATGCCCTCAAGCAGTACACCATCCTCTTTGATGGATTTGTAACGTATGGCGGATTAGCGGGAAGGGATCTGCTCGCTATGGCTCAGGGGCTGAAGGAGGCGACCGATGTTTCATATCTTCAACATCGGGTCTCGCAGGTTGCTTACGTAGCTTTGAGTTTGGAGCGTGAGGGGATAAGAGTAATGATGCCGCCTGGGGGTCACGCAGTTTACGTAGACGGCATTTCATTCTGTCCTCATCTAAAGCCGAGAGAGTACCCCGCTCAGGCTCTTACTCTTGCCCTTTACCTAGAGGGTGGGATTCGTACATGCGAGGTTGGTACTGTGCTCGCTGGTCGGGATCCTAGAACCGGCAAGGACCGGTTCAATGGGCTTGACCTTATGCGAATAGCCGTGCCCAGGAGGGTTTACTCTTACCACCAACTTGATTATCTTATAGAAGTGCTGGTGAATCTCAAGAAGAAAGCCAGCAAAATAAGGGGAGTAAAGTTTGTTGAAGAGGCGAAATTCCTTCGCCATTTTTCTTCCAAGTTTGCCTTGATTTAACCCAATACCCTAGTTAATAATTAGCTCGTATCCTCAAAGGAGTTTGGACTGATGGAGCGGACGCGAATTGTCATTCTCGGTGCGGCGGGAAGAGATTTTCATAATTTCAATACCGTCTTCAGAAACGATGAACGCTACCACGTGGTTGCGTTTACCGCAACTCAGATTCCAGAGATTGAGGGACGGGTCTATCCGCCGAGTCTAGCGGGCGAACTTTACCCGCGCGGAATTCCTATCCTCTCTATGGACGAGCTTGAGAGGATAGTGAGAGAAAATTCGGCAAGGGAGTGCTACTTCAGTTATTCCGATGTTTCGTACGTTGATGTGATGCATGTGGCTACCCGAGTTCTATCCGCAGGGGCAAAGTTCGCGATAGTTCCTCCCTCCCTAACGATGTTACAGGCTAGCAAGCCGGTGATTGCGGTCGTTGCGGTGAGAACTGGATGTGGCAAGAGCCAGACCGCAAGGTTTATTGCACGCGGATTGAACGACTTAGGTATGAGAGTGGCAGTGATTCGTCACCCAATGCCCTACGGCGATATTTTTGCCCAGCGGGTGCAGAAGTTTGAAACCCTGGAGGATTTAGCCGAGGGACGATGCACGGTAGAAGAGCGCGAAGAGTACGAGCATCACATCAACGCGGGAAATATTGTCTTTGCTGGAGTGGACTATCAAGAGGTATTGGAGCTAGCCTCCAAAGACGCGGATGTTCTACTTTGGGATGGCGGAAACAACGACACGCCATTCGTGAAGCCGGATATCCTATTCACCGTCACGGACCCACACCGGGCCGGTCATGAAAGACTTTATTTCCCGGGTGAACTGAATTTCAGTCTTGCGGACGTAATTATTATCAATAAGGTTGATACCGCTGAAGAAGAAGATATTGCGGTCATTGAAAACAACGCTAGGCAGGTCAATCCTAAGGCTCAGATTCTCCATACCCGCTCACCGGTTACCGTTGATACTCCGGATATGATCAAAGGTAATCGTGTGCTCTGCGTGGAAGATGGCCCAACGCTCACTCACGGTGAGATGAGCTTTGGTGCCGCTTATGTCGCGGCAAAAAAGTACGGGGCGAAGGAGGTTGTACCGCCTCAGCCTTTCGCGAAGGGCTCCATTAAGAATGCCTATGAAGAGCATCCCCATTTGAAAGATGCTCTGCCTGCACTTGGATATTCAGGAAGGCAGATAAAGGAGCTTGAGGAGACGATAGCAAGCGTGGAGTGCGATGTGGTAATCGTTGGAACACCTATTGACCTATCAAGTATCATTTCCATCCCACAGCCGATGGTGCGAGCATACTACAGTATTGAGGAAGTGGAGCGTGGGGCAATTATGTCCGCGGTAGAGAGAGTTATTCATAGAAAGGTATCCGTTAAGGGGCACACGAACGTGGGGTAAAGATCATTCAATAATCCGTGGTGAGGATTGCGGGGAATTACGCTACGGGTGGGGGAAAAAAAAATGGGGCGACAGGGGATGTCGCCCCGGAATCTGCAGACTACGGACAAACTCCCCTCTGGAACGAGGTTTTTAACCCACCTGATCCTTCAGGGCTTTGCCAGCCGTGAACTTGGGAACCTTGCGGGCAGGGATTTCAATTCTCTTGCCGGTTTGAGGGTTAACGCCGGTCCTCTTCTTCCGCTTCGCTACAGCAAAAGTACCGAAACCGGTAAGCTGCACCTTCCCGCCCTTCTTCAACGTCTGCGTGATCACGTCAATCGTGGCGTCAACGGCGGCCTTGGCTTTGGTTTTCTCAATGCCAGCGAACTTTGCAACCTGGTCTACAAGTTCAGTTTTTCCGATGGCTCCTGCCATATCCAACCTCCTTTTTTAAAAGATGATTAGTCTTATATCACTAATTTGGGAGTTTGGCAAGTGATTCTTCCAGTCTTTATGCGGATATTCTGCGATTCACCCTGCGGAGACCCGCACGAACACTGGAAATCTCCCCACTTCGTAAGTTGGGTGAAGTTCTATGCGATTACGGATGGTTGCGGTTCCTCGTCTAGAAATGATGGATAAGCTTAGCTCTCTTAAGCCTTGAAGCAAATGATAAAACACCTTATAATCGTTGAGGTAAAACCTCGGGAGCGAAATATGGCAAGGGTCGTATCAAATGCAACGGAAGCTCTGAAGCTCGCGGGTGTTCGTGATGGGATTAGCATAATGGCTGGCGGGTTTGGGCTTTGCGGTATCCCAGAAAACTGCATCTATGCCCTCCGCGAGCTTGGAGTCAAGGATCTGACGGTCATCTCTAACAATGCCGGTGTTGATGATTTTGGGCTGGGGATTCTTATGCAGACGAGGCAGATAAAGAAGATGATAGCGACGTACGTTGGGGAAAATGACATCTTTGAACAACAGTATCTACGGGGCGAGCTTGAACTTGAGCTAAATCCACAAGGAACTTTCGCTGAACGAATACGCGCGGCAGGTGCTGGGATTCCTGCCTTTTATACGCCCGCAGGCTATGGAACACCCGTTAGTGAAGGGGGACTGATAATTAAGTACGACAAGTATGGTAAACCGGAGAAGGTCTCCGAGCCAAAAGAGACCCGTGAGTTTGAGGGAAAGATGTATGTCCTGGAGCGCTGGCTCAAGGCTGACCTGGCAATCATCAAAGCGTGGAAGGGCGACGCAATGGGCAACCTGATTTACCGTTTTACCGCAAGGAACTTTAACCCGATGATGGCAACGGCGGCGGATATAACAATTGCGGAGGTTGAGGAGCTCGTGGAGGTTGACCAGATTGCTCCTGACTACATCCACACCCCCGGCATTTATGTGGATTTCATCTTCCAGGGAGCTAACTACGAAAAGCGCATAGAGCAAAGGACAGTCCTGAAAAGAGGTTAGACGTTGACCGGCGACTTCACCTACCTCAAAGTCTCGCCCTTAAAACTAGTTCTTGGGGGAATAGAATTAACCCAGCTCTTGAAATGGCAAGGCACAAGAATCGAGAACGCGCCTTTGTCCTTTAAAGCTCTTTTTCCCATTCCTCAGGTTCAATAATTGGAGGCTTTTCGGAAGGGGCTTCGCCTCCTTCCCTCTCTTCCGTGCTTACGCTCTCCCTCCCCTGAAGACAAGCTTCAAGGGCATGCCATGCGCAAACCGCGCACTTTATTCTAGCGTGGAGTTTCTTTACGCCTTCTAAGGAAATTAGGTCTCCCAGCTCCTTCGCGTCGGGCATGCATTCCTTTTCCAGAAGCATACTCCTGAAACTATCTTTCAGGTGTCTTACCTCTAAAACCGTTTTACCCTTAATCGCCTGGGTCATCATACTTGCTGAAGCCTGACTAATGGCGCAGCCGTTGCCCTCAAATTTTGCGTCCACGATTGTGTCGTTCTCAACTTTCAGGGAGAGTGATATCTTATCTCCGCAAAGCGGATTATCGCATATGCTAGCGTGGGTGGCATTATTAATTGTCCCTTTGTTGCGGGGTCTCTTGTAGTGATCGAGTATTACTTGAGTATAGATACTACGTAGAGACATTTGATTTCTCCCGCGCAAGAGAATCACGCGGTGACATAACCGAAAACCTTTCTAGCGGTGAGAAGTGCGCTTACTAGTGCGTCCACGTCGTACTCCTGATTATAGATGCAGAAGCTAGCTCTTGCGGTAGCAGGGATGCGCAGGTAAGTGTGGAGCGGTTCAGCGCAGTGATGCCCAGCCCTAATCGCCACGCCCTCTTGATCTAGTATGCTTGCAAGGTCGTGTGGGTGGATGCCATCCATAACGAAGCTCACGATACCTCCCCTCATTTCAGCAGGCGGGCCGTATATCTTTAATCCGGGGATTTCTGCAAGTCTGTTCATTGCGTAAACAAGAAGCTCCTTTTCGCGTTCTCTAAGCCTTCTTATTGTAAGTTTCAGTAGGTAATCAACGGCTGCAGACAGCCCAATCGCGCCGCCAATATTGGGAGTTCCTCCCTCAAATTTCTGTGGCAGTTCCGCCCAGGCAGACTCATAAAGTCCCACGTGGTTGATCATTGACCCGCCAAAGTTGAATGGAGGCATTTCCTCAAGCAATTCCCTCTTCCCGTAAAGAACGCCTATCCCTGTGGGTCCAAGCATCTTATAACCAGAGAAAACGTAGAAGTCCACGTCAAGCTGGGTTACGTCCACTCCGAAATGAGCTACTCCCTGCGCGCCGTCCGCGAGAACGATAGCGCCGGCGTTATGAGCCATTCTTATCACTACCTCTAAAGGGACAACGGTCCCCAAGACGTTACTCATATGCGTAATGGCTACAATCCTCACGCGTCCGCTTTCTAATGCTTCTTTGTATTGCCTTAGGTCCAGAGTTCCATCCTCATTCAGATAAACGTAAACAAGCTTTGCCCCTTTTTCCTTAGCAATCTGCTGCCAAGGAACTAGGTTGGAGTGGTGCTCCATTATTGAAAGGAGCACCTCATCGCCTTCCCTCAAGTTCGTTCGTCCCCAGCTGTAGGCTACTAGGTTGATGCTTTCCGTGGAATTACGGGTGAAGATAACGGTCTCTGGACGGGCGCCAATGAATTTTGCGATGTTTGCCCGTGCATTCTCGTACGCGTCGGTGGCTTCCTCACTGAGTCGGTGAATCCCGCGGTGAACATTTGCGTTGAAGTTGTAGTAGAAGTTAACCATCGCCTCAACCACTTGACGAGGCATTTGGGTCATCGCAGCGTTATCAAGGTACGTGAGCGGCTTGCCATAAACCTGCTTTTGTAACACGGGGCAGTCTTCCGCCACAAACTTGAACTCCCTACGGATTGATTTGTAGTTTCCGCCTTTCGCCATAAAGCATGAATCCCTTTAAGGATTCTAAGCTCACTCCTCGAATATTACAAGAACTCTCCCGTCGCGTAAGACGGTTCTATATGCCTTGACAGGATGAACTGCTGGGAAACTCAAGTTCTTGCCGGTCCGAATATCAAACTGTGCACCATGGGCGGAGCATTGCAGAACGTACTTATCTATCATCATTCCAAAGGATAGTGGCACTTCCATATGTGAGCAGACATCCTCTAGGGCAAAAACTTCATTGCCGCGTCTTATAAGCACTAGCGAAAATCCATCTCCTTCCCAACCCTTGGGAATGCCGTCGTCAAATTCCCCAAGACTTCCAACGTCAATTTCGGTCAATTCCCAATTCCTCCACGGACTTTCTCCTCCAAAACGTTTTCAATGTAGGTTCTAACGCTCTCAACGTTGATCTTCCCACTTATCTCCTCAAGGAAGCTTGAAACTAGAAGATGCTTAGCCACGCTTTCTCTTAGACCACGTGAGCGAAGATAAAATACTTCATTGGGAAGAACGTATCTGACCGTAGCGCCGTGCGTGCAGCGAACGTCGTCCGTGTTGATCTCTAGCCGGGGTATGCTGTTCACCTTTGCATCCTTTGAGAGAATTATGTTGTGATTCTCCTGAAAAGCATCGGTGGCGGGTGAAGTAACAGGCACTTCTATAATCCCATCAAATACGCCTCGGGATTTATCCATAAAGACTTGCTTAAACCTTAGTCTCGTGGTGCATCTTGGGGCGTGGTGCTGCTGGGACGTGAAGACACCGAACCTCTGTCTGCCTCCGGCAAGGGTTAGCCCGAACAGCTGAGCCTGAGCGCCGACCCCCAACGTTTCCACGGTTAGTTCGTTCCTTACAATTCCGCCTCCAATGTTTACTGCGTTAATCATTAGTGAGGCGTCCTTGTTTACCCTTCCGTGAACCCGGGACAGGATTCTGGCGGACGAGTCTGCGTTCTGAATGATCGTTAGGCTCAAATGTGAGTTTTCACATAGGTCTACGGTAAGCCAGTTGTAGTAGTAGGAGTTATCTCCGCCCCCGTCAATCCATATAAGGAAGTTACCTTCGGAACTCTCACTCAGTTCAATATGGCTTCTGCCCACTTTTACGAGGCCAGGAGGAATAGGTGAGTGTATTCCAACGCAATCAGAAACTGCAATACCGCGTTCCGCCTTTAAGTACACGCCATCGGTGAAAAGGGAGTTGATTAACTGGTCAAATTTGTCCCTGGAATGGGCACGCATGAATATTCTCTCTGCAAAGTCTTCGTTCTGCGCGACAAAATCAAGAACAGGCTGGCAAAACACTCCTTCGGGCAGGGATAGTCCGCTTTCGCTCGCTTCACAGTGGCAGTATAGGTCGCACAGCGTGGGCATTGAGTTCAATAAAACGGCAGGTGCCCCGGGGCGGTGTTCAGTGGGTGCCACTCTGTGAAATTCACTACTAACCTCTTCATTGAAAAACAAGTCACCTGGCAAATAACGCCACGCTTCTTCGCTTCTCCCAGGGGTAGAGAGTCTCCTGAACGCGTCCCAGGCTTCCTTACGATGCGCTAGTACGCTGGAAGGTTCACCAAGCCCGAGGAAGGTGACTTGCCCGTTAGTTCCGGGCGTGCCAAGTCCAACGTGTTTCTGGTTTCCTGCGCTCACATTAGTCTCCGGTGGAAAAGGCGCTAACCAACTGAACCCTCCATTTCAAGCTGTATTAACCTATTCATCTCCACTGCGTATTCAAGAGGCAATTCCTTCGTAATCGGCTCAATGAAACCTGAGATAATCATTGCAATAGCTTCGTCCTTTGGGATTCCTCTACTCATCAGATAAAATATCTGCTCGTCGTTCAGTCTGCTTACACGTGCCTCGTGTCCAACCTGTGCGTATTCTTCTTCCACCTCAATATAAGGGTAGGTATCAGTACGCGCCTCAGGAGACAGTAGCAGGGCGTCGCATTCAACGTTGCATTTGATTCCCGTGGCGCCCGGGTAAGCTTTTACGAGTCCGCGATAGGTTGCTCTGCCGGAGCCTAAGGAGATGGACTTGCTAGTGATCCTCCCCTTTGTATCGGGTGCTGCGTGGACCAGTTTCGCGCCAGCGTCTTGGTGCTGCCCCGCTCCCGCGAAAGCAATGGAGAGGACCTCGCCTCGGGCTCCTCTACCAACCATATAAACCGCGGGATACTTCATCGTTACTTTGCTACCCAGGTTTCCATCAACCCATTCCATCACCGCGTCCTCGTAGGCAACCGCCCGCTTGGTAACCAAATTGTAAACGTCGGTACTCCAGTTTTGAATGGTGGTGTAACGGCAGCGAGCGCCTCTTTTCACAATGATTTCAACGACGGCCGCGTGAAGGGCATCGGTCGTATAGACTGGCGCAGTGCACCCCTCAACGTACTGGACGAAACTTTCCTCATCAGCAATGATTAGCGTTCTTTCAAACTGGCCAGCATGCTTGGAGTTAATACGGAAATACGCTTGGAGCGGGATCTCAACCCTGATTCCCGGTGGAACGTAAATGAAGCTTCCTCCGCTCCAAACTGCCGAGTTAAGCGCAGCGAACTTATTGTCATCCGGAGGAATAACCGTTCCGAAGTACTCCTTCAGTAAGTCGGGATGGTGCTTAAGCGCTTCGTCAGTGGTCATAAAAACTACCCCCTGTGCCTCTAAGTCCTTCTTGATGTTCGAGTAAACTACTTCGGAATCGTACTGTGCTTCAACGCCCGCAAGGAACTTCCGTTCTGCTTCTGGAATGCCTAGCTTCTCAAATGTGTTGCGGATCTTATCTGGCACGTCGTCCCAAGTCCTTGCTCGTTCAGCTTTCGGCTTCAGGTAGTAATAGATCTCATCAAAGTTGAGGGCGGAGAGGTCGGCTCCCCAGGTCGGCATTGACTTCTTCTTGAATATCTCCAAGGCATTGAGGCGGAATTCCCTCATCCATGTCGGCTCCCCCTTGACGTCTGAAATCATATTGACTACTTCTTCGTCTAGTCCTTTCTTTGGGGAATACTCGTACTCAATATCATCAAAGAAGCCATACTTGTATTCCGCTTTGCTTCTCGCAAGATCTTGAACATTGGCATTATCCATAGGCGTCTACCTCCGGGTAACGTAGAATCAGAGACCTCCACCAACCTCCACTTGGGTTTTTAGCCACTCGTAACCCTTCTCCTCAAGTTCTATGGCAAGCTCGGGCCCGCCCTGCATAACTATCCTGCCTTCCAGCATTACGTGCACGGCGTCAGGAGTGACGTAATTCAGTATACGCTGGTAATGCGTAATTAGGAGTATCCCCCTTTCAGGGCTCCTGAGCTCATTTAGGTTTTCCGCTACTATCTTCAGGGCGTCTATGTCCAATCCACTGTCAGGCTCGTCTAGGACCGCGAGCTTTGGTTGGAAGACAGCCATCTGGAGAGTCTCGCTCCGCTTCTTTTCTCCACCGGAGAATCCCTCGTGCAATGGGCGTAGCACAAAATCCTCTGGAAGCTTAAGCTTCGTAAGTGTCTCCTGCAAATGACCGTAATACTCAAGAACGGGGACTTCTTCGCCCCTAACTTCATTCATCGCGATGCGAATGAAATTGGCGATCGTTACGCCCGGGATTTCCGGCGGGTACTGGAATGCCATGAAAAGCCCCATTCTTGCTCTCTCATCCGGCGAACATGGGAGAATGTCTTCCCCCATGAAGCGGATACTACCCTCCTTGATAACGAGTGAAGGATCTCCCGCGAGGACCTTAGCGAGGGTACTCTTTCCACTTCCGTTGGGGCCCATTAGAGCGTGCACTTCTCCCGCGTTTATTGCAAGGGAGATGCCCTTAAGGATATCCACGTTTTCCGTTCCAGCAACCAGATTTTCAATTCTTAGCATTTCCAAAGTTTTCCTTCCTCCTAACTGGTATTGCGCCTACCCACCAAGGGTATTATTCCACGCGAAGTTCAGAAGTGGCTCCAGTGGTTTCTTTTCTACCCTTCCGCATACCTTGCAGACTTGCTCCGCCGGGCCATCAGGGCACGTTCTGCAGGCTTTCACGTGGTTAAGAAAACCGGCGAGTTTCCCTTCTACGTCCCTCAGACTCGCTATTTTCGCGCGTACCTCTTTAAGTCTTTCCTCAAGCCTGTTGCTCAGTAGTCTGTAACGTTCATCGCCCGACTTAGCCTCAGCCCAAACTCTCATTATCATTCTGATATCCTTTAGATGAAAGCCCGCTTTAGAGAGCGCCCTGATCAGTAGAACCGAATCTACCACGTTCCTTGAATAAAGCCTAAACTTGCCATAGGACCTTGAGGATGGAGCAATAAGCCTCAGCTCCTCGTAGTATCTCAGGGTACGCGTCGTTGTGCGGGTAAGGCACGCTATCTCCCCAATTCTAAATAGCGTCTGCCTGCTATTATTCAGGATTGTTTTACCATTTAGCGAGTTGGTTCTCACTATATTACCTCGGACATTTCAGGCTAAGTCCGAACCCGCTTCATTGCATTGGGATGAGCGTCAATAGGGTTACTTGATCTTACCATCAACATTAACGTTTGCGTCAAGGTTATTGTTATCCTTTGTATTATACCCTTTAGTTGGCTAGGTTCATTCAACCTCAGTACGGATTCTTAAGAGGTTATCGCTATTAGTATTTGAACAATTACCGAATTTTTGCTACTATATATATTAGTAGAAGAAATCCGAAACTTTCAATCTATGAATTTACTCTTGGGTACGAGGTATAAAGGTAAAAGTTTGCACTTGCGAGCCTGTGAGTCTCTCGCGCGTTTACTGGTTTCGTCCTTCTTGCTTCTCCTGGGAGTAACGTCTTTCCAAAGTGCGGGAGGGGGCGATTGCTACTGCTTTCACGATGGATGCTCCTCCTACTGCGGAATGCGGACTGCTTTATCAGCGGATTGCCCGGGTGATTATTGCTCAAAAGTGGATTGCGCACCCGCCTTCCCGATATCGGTGGAAATTTCCGTTGAGATGAACCGATGCCCGCAGAATTTCGCTTTTAACCCGCTTAATAATCCGCCAATGAAGAACTTTGGATCAAGGATGACCGCGGAGCCTCCCTAACCGCATACTCGCGAGCTGGCGGTTTCATTGAGTTTCCATTTCATTTATCAATCCAAAAAAAGGAGGTGAACAATCTTGGTAGGCGAAAGAAAAGTTACCAAAGGTGGAGCGTTTTTGTTTGCTTCTCTCGTGTTCGTGTTTTCCATATTCCTGGTATTTGCCATTATCCAGCCTACGGTAGCACAGCCCAAATCAGGTGAAGGCTCAATGCCGGGTATGATGGGCTCCGGTATGAAGGGTGAAGGCAGGATGATGGAATTTCCGGATACGATCACCGGCGATTTGATGGCGCTCATCCACTCCGCCCATGGTGGTGGAATGGGCCTGATGATGGGTATGATGATGGAGATGATGGCAAGTATGGACATTGGGAAGATGATGGAGATGCACAGCGCAGGCGGTAGGATGGGTTCAGGTGGTATGGGTGGCGGTGACGCCGCTGATCACGCTTCTCATCATCCCGACGGTGCAGAAAGTGGAGGCACCAAATCTGGAGATATGATGGGTACAGGTATGATGGACCGCTCTATGATGGGAGAGAGTGGGCAGATGGGTGCTTTGTGCTTCGGAGACCTGGAAGAATTGGTAGAGAAGTATCCAGCGAAAGCCAAGGAAATCCGGAAATACCTGCAAGAAGCCAGGAAACTGATAGAAGAGCTCCAGCAGAAAGAGAAGTAAACCAACATCTGTTATGGTGACTGGCTTTTCGGGCGGAGTGGGATAACTCTCACTCCGCCTTCTCTTTCACTAGTCTTATTCAAAAAAAAGAACGATCTTGGTGGAAGGAAACGATTATCCTTTAGACCTTCCTCAAGACTTGGGAGAGCGGACTTCTTTTCTTGGCAGGGGATGGTTTATAGGTTTTGAAGCTTCTTCCAGGCGATGTTCTTACCCAGCTCAACAGAGGGTTGGTCAAATGGATTAACTCCAAGGAATCTCCCTAGTAGTGCAACGAACATCTGCCAGAACTGGATAAATTCACCGAGGGAAGTGCCGCGAAGATTATTGAGCTGAATCACAGAATGAGGCCTGCGTAGGTCCTTTATTGCTCCGAGCGTACCGGCGTATTCCGCGTCCACGATTTCACAAATACTACGGTTCAGAATGGGTCGGAACTCAGCAAACTCTGGCGGTAGATGATGCACGGTAGCGGAAGGTTTCTGAATTGATTTGTCCTCCACTGTAACGAAGTTAACCGCTTTATTTGGGGGTCCCTCAAGGAGTAATTGAAGGATACTGTGTTGAGCGGAAGGACAAACCGAAGAGACCGGGGTTATTCCGATATGCTCCACTCCGCGGTCCACTTTTACCCTTTTACCCAGGCTTTCTGCAACTAGCTGAACCCACCAATCGCCGAAGTCCGCAAGTTTTTCGCAGTAACTCAGCAGAAATAGCTCGTCAACGTTCCTGAGCTTGTAGAGTAAGAACATCAGCCCCGCAAGTCTCAGCGCCGGATTCTCATCGTAATCGTCTTTCATCAGAATCTGATTCGCGTCTATTGCCCCTTGTAGTATTTCCTCGGTTTCAATTCCTAGAAATGAAAGCGGAAAGAAAGAAACGTTGGTGAGGACAGAGAATCTCCCGCCAACGTCCGAAGGGATGTCTAAGACGGGAAGGTCTCTCTTTTCGGCGAAAGTGAAGAGAGTTCCCTTATCAACGGTTGTCGTGACCACGACCGGGACCTTCCGTTCCCCTAACGTATTAAGTAGTATAGAGAAGAGGCTGATTACCTCAAGGGTATTGCCTGACTTACTAACCGGATTCAACGCTACTTTTCTGCCCGAGGCTTGATCCAGCGCTTCTTTTAGAAGGCTCGGGTCCAAGTTATCAAGGACAACCAGCTTCTTACCAGCCAGTTCAAATGACTTTTGTCCAATCCTGTTGGAAAAGACTGCAGTCAACGCACGAGTCCCGAGAGTGCTTCCTCCCATTCCAATGACTACTAGTACTTCATACTCGGAAAACCTGCGAGCGAATTCCAGAGACTTTTTTAAGTCGGGAAATCTTGCACCGGGCTCAAGCCAACCAACTGGGAATTGTTCCCTGTTATTCCTGAGGACTTGTATTGGGTTTGGGAACTGCCTCCTCAGCCGGTCAATTTCAACTTCAGGAACGCCCTCAGCGCCTATCGTATTTGAGATTAGACCGTTCGTTCCAATCTTGGTGAGCATATTCCTCTTAATTACACCCGTTATAGCCCACTTGGCTTTCTATTGGGAACTATTACCCTTACTTCTTGACGCTATGTAGAGCATGAGGTCCGCACATCTGAAGGAGTATCCCCATTCGTTATCGTACCATGCGAGAACCTTTACCAAGGTGCGGTCCTTTACGCTCGTATAAGTCGCGTCAACGACCGCACTACACGGTTCCCCCTTGTAGTCAACGCTGACAAGGAGTTTCTCGTTCACTCTCAAAATATTCCGTAGCTGATCAGCGCTTGCCCGATAAAAGGTTTCATTCACTTCCTCCCTGCTTGTAGGCTTTTCTACTTCGCATAGGAGGTCGATCACACTTACAGTTGTTGTAGGCACTCTCAGGGCAATCCCCTCCAGTTTCCCGTCCAGTTCCTCCATAACGAGTCCAATGGCTGTAGCCGCCCCCGTAGTCGTGGGAATGATGGAAACTTCTGATGCTCGTGCTCGCCTTAAGTCTTTGTGGGGCTGGTCCAGGGTGGGTTGGTCGTTAGTGAGTGAGTGCACCGTGGTCATAAAACCACGCTTTATTCCGAAATTATCATTAAGCACTTTAGCCACTGGAGCTAGGCAGTTAGTAGTGCAAGACGCGTTGCTAATTACGAAATCCTTCTCCGGATTGAACTTGTGGTGGTTTACTCCGAAGACGAAAGTAGGAACATCATTTCCTTTGGCTGGAGCCGAGATGATAACCCTCTTGGCTCCGCCCTGAAGATGCTTTTCCGCTTCCACCTTCCTTCTGAATTTTCCCGAACTTTCAAGTACTATTTCAACTCCAAAGTCACCCCAAGGAATTTTGGAAGGATCAGGTTCTTCCAGAGTGACGACCCGGTTCCCATTTATAAGAAAGTCATCCTCAATTAATTCAATGGTTCCTGGGAACCGACCGTAAGTTGAATCGTACTCAAAGAGGTGAGCTAGTGTAGGGTTATCACCAAGATCGTTTACTGCCGCGAGTTCCAGCTCTCCAAAGGAGTAGGTAAACAGTATGCGTGAAAACAATCGTCCTATTCTGCCGAAGCCATTTATGCCAACTTTTACTGGCATAATGAAGTGGCACCTCCTTACCAAGGCTAAGTGATTTTCTGGGTAAATATATCAGAACTTCATAGATTAAGCAACTTTCTTAATTGCTTTTCCGTCTGAAGGGGATCGGCGGATCCCCTAGTTTCCTTCATCACTCCCCCGATGAGCACTTTAATCGCGGCTGTCTTTCCTTTCTTGATATCTTCAACCGCTTTGGGGTTAAGTTCCATCACTCTTCGGCAGACGTCTATGAGATCGCCCTCGCTCATCTCCTTTTCCGTCTCCAGCTCAGCAATTATCTCAGAAACCTTCCTACCTGTCTCGCAGGCTACGCCAAATACTTCGCGTGCCTGCGGGGTTGTAAGGTGCTTCCCCATCTTCAAACGGATGATTTCAGCGATATCCCTAGGTGCGATATCGAGCTCTTCAGCGCCCTTGCTTAAAGCTCTAGGCCTATACTCCTGGAGGACCCAATTCAGGCTTTCCCTCAGTTCACCGGAGGCTTCGGCGACCTCCGCCAGTAGGCGAAGGTAAAATGGCTCAGATGCCAGGACCTCTGCCTCTCTCATTGGTATTTGTGCCTTGGCTATGAGAAACTCTACTAACCTCGCGGTGCCTGGTGGGAACGTAAATGTCTCTCCGCCCCAAACGAGCTTCCGTTCGTAAGAACCAAGTCTGCTTTTTGCTGTTTCAATCTGGCTATCGCTAACGATTAGAGGAGGTAAATCAGGCTCATCAAAATAGCGGTAATCCGCTTGAGTCTCTTTTGTGCGCATTGGCACCGTGCGAGCTTGCTTCTCATCCCAACGAAGGGTCGCTCTTCCCACTGTCCCTCCGCTCCGCCATACCTGGGTTTGTCTTTCAATTTCAAATTCTAAAGCCTTCACAAGTACCGCGAAGGAGTTAAGATTCTTTATTTCAGTTTTCGTAAGGAGCTCCGTGGAGCCAATTGTCCGGACGCTCACATTGGGTTCGCAGCGAAAGTTTCCCTCCTCCATGTTTGCATCGGAGACTTCAATCTGCTTAAGCACGATTCTAAGTTCCTCCAGGAAGGCAACCACTTGCTTTGGGCTAGTGAATACAGGCTCAGTAACTATTTCAAGTAGAGGAATCCCTGCGCGGTTGTAATCAAGAAAGTATGTTCCATCCTCAAGGTAAAAGATCTTGGCAGTATCCTCTTCCAGATGAGCCCGCTCAATCCTTGCGGACCTAAGAGCGCCGTCATAATAATATTCAAGCTCGCCAGTGCTGAGTAAAGGTGTATGGTATTGGGTTATTTGGTAGCCCTTTGGTAAGTCCGGATAGAAGTAGTTCTTCCTCGCAAAGATAGACCTTGACTGAATAGAACTGCCAATCCTTGCGCCGAACACGAGTGCCTTGTTAACACTCTCTTCGTTGAGGACGGGTAGGACTCCCGGGTGACCTAGGCATACGGGGCAAATGTACTTATTAGCCTCGCTCAACTCCCGCGTAATAACGGACGGACAATCGCAAAACTGCTTTCTGCTTGTCTTAACCTGGACGTGAATTTCTACGCCTATTACCGCCTCGTAGTCAGCCATCTCAGAAATTGAACTCCTTCAAAGCTTGTTTAATAAGAGGCGGGATTCTGAACTGAAGGTCTGTTATTTCCTCGTAGAGCCTGGCAAACGCCAGAAGTGAAGCATCCTCTCCTCGTCTCCCCATAAATTGAATCCCTAAAGGGAGTCCGCTAGAGGTTAGCCAGGCTGGAACGGATATGGACGGCAAGTTTGCAAGGTTGGCGAGAACTACGCATACGTCACTTGCCCACATCTTCACCGGGTCGTCAACCTTTTCGCCTAGCCTGAAGGCTGGTGTGGGTGAAGTCGGCGCGAAGAGAATATCCACCTCCTCAAGTAATTCGTCCACCGCGTCCACAACGATTCTTCTCAGCATTCTTGCTTGGTTGTAGTATCTCTCCGCATAACCTGCTGAAAGGACATACGTTCCAAGCAGGATTCTCCTCTTAACCTCCGAACCGAATCCATTCGTTCTAACGGTGAAGTAGTGCTCTCGCAGTCCCCTCTTGGGAGCCTCCTCAACCCCTTTCCCATAGCGAATCCCATCATACCTGGCTAGGTTGGAAGATGCTTCCGCACTCGTTAGTATGTAGTAGCAGGGAAGCAGATAATCCGCGTAGGGAAGCTCAACGGAGACAACCTCTACTCCTGCGCCCGCAAGGCATTTGAGGCTTTCCTCGCATAACTGAAGAACCTCCTCATCAATAAGTTTCTCGTCCATCAGGGACGCAATTACGCCAATCTTCTTCCCCAAGAATCCACTGCTTTTTGTAAGCTCCTGCACGAAGTCAATGTTGCCTTGGGCGACGCAGGTTGCGTCAAGGGGGTCCGGCTTTGAGATAGTGTTCATAGTGTAGGCGATGTCTTTCACGTCACGGGCAAAGATCCCTACCTGATCTAGACTACTAGCGTAAGCTATCAGTCCAAGGCGGGAAACAAAACCGTAAGTTGGTCTATAACCATAAACACCGCAAAAGGATGCGGGTTGTCGGACGCTTCCTCCCGTATCGGTTCCGAGGCCAATGAAAGATTGGAGAGCGCAAACCGACGTAGCCCCGCCACCGGACGAACCTCCGGGAACCCTGCTTGTATCCCATGGGTTGAGCGTGGGGAAGTAACCCGAATTTTCAGTGGAACTTCCCATAGCGAACTCATCAAGGTTGGTCTTGCCCGTTATGGGATTGCCAGCCTGCTTAAGGAGTTTCACCACGGTGGCATCATAGGGAGGAACGTATCCTTCTAGGATTCTGCTCCCAGCTGTAGTTGGGAAATCAACGGTGGCTATGATGTCCTTAACCGATATTGGAACACCAGAGAGGCGTGGGTTGTCCGGACAGAAGTCCTGCTCTAGTTCTTCCTGCGCGCCGTTGGACAAATGTAGAAAGCTGTGTATCATTGGCTCAACCTTCCTGGCGTACGCAATCTGTAGCTCAAAAAGCTGTCGCGGATCAACTTCCCCCTTACCCATAGCTATCATAACCTTGTTTGCAGGTAGAGCAAGAAGTTCTTTCATCCTCCCGCCCGTCTAATCAACAAGTAAGTTTCCAACACGGTAAACCCTCCTGAAATCCTCGTTGAAGGTGAAGGGGGCGGGCTGATCTTCCGCCAAGCGCATTGATTCTTGGAAGACTATGGGAATCTTCTCTTGTGCTGGAAGCGCCATTGACTTCACCTTCTCAATAAACTCAAGTATTTTCTTGAAGTCCTCAACGAACTTCTCCTGCTCGCTTCCAGTGAGATTTACTCTTGAAAGCTCGCAAAGTGACGCCAGCATTTCTTTGGTCTCATCCATAGGTAGGATTCGCATTATAGCAACACCAGTTACCTTCAGGATTTGACTTGGCCTTTCCCATACTTCGGGGATGTAGAAATGAGAGGGAAGAATTCTCAAGGTCGGTGTAGCAAACAGAGGGCAAACGTCCGGCGGGAAGTCGGAAAGCCTTGATTAATTCCTGGCGTACGACAACGCAAAGCCTTGTAATTAGCCTGGTTCCCGGTACTGTGGGATCAATGGCTTAGCAAGGAACTTTGGGCGCTATCCTAACCTCGTCTTCCACTACTCAGAGAGTTTGCTCAATGGAGACAATCCCGCCTGGGGAAACTGTGATTTCCTGCTGAGTTCCTTCAAATTCCTTATCATTCCTATCAAAGTAGTGGATCGTGTATGTCCCCGGCGGTATTACTGGTCTAGTATACCAGGTCCCGTCAAGATCGCTCGCACCTTGCCAAATAACTTTACCTTTCTGATTTTTGATGGTTATCATCACTGCTGCGGCCTTACCGGACGAATACCTGACTCTACCGGTGACTTCACCCGGAGCACCTTCGCAAGCCAGGAGTAGCGCCCCAGTGAGCAGCACCAGTCCTGAAATAAGCAGTTTTCTTCTCATATTGGTAATCATCTCCATAATTTAGAGTTTCTTCACAAATTCTCCTATGCGATTAAGAGCTTCCTGAATATTCTGTCTGCTGTTGGCGTAAGAAAACCTCAGGTAGCCCTCACCCATATTACCAAAAGCGGTTCCAGCAAGACAAGCGACACCGGCCTCCTCCATCATTCTGTGCTCAAGCTCCGTGGAACTCACTCCGAAAGAAGAGAAGTTCGGGAAAACGTAAAAGGCACCTTTTGGAGTTCTGCAGGATACTCCAGTAGTTTCGTTAAGCCCATTGACGATGATCTCTCTTCTTTCTCTGAATTCAGCCACCATATTATCAACTTCGGATTGGTCGCCGAGAAGGGCTTCCGCCCCAGCAATCTGGGTGAAAGCTGCGGTGCAGGAGTTAGCATTGGTCATAAGCCTTGTGAGGTGCCTGGCTAGCGTCTGGTTACAGCAAGCAAATCCAAGCCTCCAACCAGTCATCGCGTAGGTCTTGGAATGCCCTTCTAGAAGGATAACTCTTTCAAAGTATTCTGGAAAGTGCATTACGCTCACGTGCTCTCCGTCGTAAATTATTCTGGAGTAAACCTCATCACACAGAACCCAAGCATCGTTTTTCTCAGCTAGGTTCATCACGAGTTCCATATCCTCGCGAGTAAGCACTCCACCAGTAGGATTGTGTGGGGTGTTAAGAATGATGAGCTTGGTGTTCTTCGTTACGAGCTCTTGAAACTCATCGGAGTCGAACCTGAAATCGTTCTCCTCTCTGAGGGCGTAGGGGACTAGTTTGGCTCCGAGGAAGCCCGCTACAGACGCGTAAATGGGATAACCGGGGTCAGGATAGACAACTTCATCTCCCTCTTCAATGATGGCAAGCGCCGAAAGGAAAAGGACGGGCTTAGCGCCAGGGGTAATCACGATGTTTTCAGCGTCCACCTTGGTGCTATATCTCTTATTAATCGCCTCCGCATACTTCTCGCGCATCTCGAAAATCCCCGCGGATGGCGTATAGTGGGTGTATCCTTCAAATAGAGCTTCCACCGCGGCGTCTTTGATATTCTTAGGAGTATCAAAGTCCGGTTCGCCAATTTCCAAGTGGATAATGCTTTTACCCTCTGCTTCCAGCCTTTTCGCCCGAGCAAGAACGTCAAATGCGCCTTCGGTACCTAATCGCGTAAGCCTTTCGGCGTACATCTTGGAGCCTCCTGTGGTAGGTAAGTTAGATATTCGGAAAGCTATTTATAATGATAGCACATTTGGAAGCGTTCGTCCATTCATAGCTGCGATTCCTTGAGAAAATTTTCACTATGAGACGAAGTCAAATACTTCCGGTTCTTTCCGCTGAGGAGATGAGGAGAGTTGACGCGTATACGATAGGTAAATGCGGTATTGCGGGTGTTGAACTTATGGGTAGAGCAGGGGAGGCGGTTTTTGAAGAGTTCTCATCCAAATTTCCCTTGAAAACCACCTACTTTATGGTGTTTTGCGGGCTCGGTAACAATGGGGGAGACGGTTTTGCCTTCACTGAGAAATGCTGGAAGGAAGGTTATCGCAACTTCAAGCTCTTCGCCGCAAGTGATAGAGAGGGAAAAGAACCAACCTCAGATAGCTCCTTTTACCTGAAGAGGCTGAGGGAAATGGGAGTAGAGCCAGAGCGTATCTCACAACCGAGCGATGTAAGGGACGAAGGATATGCGGTGAAGATAGACGCCCTCTTCGGGACCGGACTTGCAAGTCAGCTTTCTCCTTTTTATAAAGAGGTGATAGATCGTTTCAATTCGATTAAGGGATACACGATTTGCGTGGATTGTCCAAGCGGAATGAACGCAACTACGGGGTTACCTCAGGGGGCTTCTGTGAAGGCTGATTTGACGGTAACTATGGGGTATCCCAAGTCGGGCTTTTTCGTTGCGGATGGGTCGGAGCTTGCTGGTGAGCTTGCGATTCACGATATTGGGCTGAAAGAATATTCTGAAGCGGGTTTAACCCCACGCAAGTTCCACTTTCCCATAGAGTTCTTTACCGCCAATCCTATCCCTTCCCGCAGAAAGGGCGTCCATAAAGGCGATTTTGGTAGGGTGCTGATAGTAGCCGGAAGCAGAGGCTTTTCCGGGGCGGCAAAGTTGGCAGGCACGTCAGCGCTGAGGGCTGGTGCGGGCTTGGTTCGGTTATTCGTTCCCTTTGAGATTTATGAAGTTTTGGCGCAAGAACTAACTGAAGTGATGGTAGACTGTTTTCTGCCCTATGGTTTTTCCGAGAGTAGCGAGGGGCTTGGGAGGCTAGCCCCTCATTTAGAATGGGCGGACGTCCTAGCGATAGGCTCAGGTCTCTCGGAAAGATATGAGCTTCAAGAGACAGCCTTCAGTATCCTAGAAGCCTCCACTCTACCTTTTGTCGCAGACGCTGAGGGAACGCTGTCTGCTAAGAGATGGGCGGAAAGCGCCTATGAGAAGCACAATCGCCTGAGTCTCCTGACTCCGCATTTGGGCGAGCTTTCTAAACTTGTGGGTAAGCCCACTGAGCTTGTGATTCGTGAGCCCGAAACGATAGCAACAGGGCTCTCGCAGGAGCTTGGAATGTTCATTCTGGCAAAGTCAGCCACCAGCTTCCTAGCTACTCCGGAAGGTATAATCGTATATCCGCCTCAAGGGAGTCCGTCCCTCGCTAAAGGAGGTAGTGGGGATGTCTTGACGGGGGCGATTGCTGCCAGAGTCGCCATTGCGCTAAAAAGCGCCGAATCCGACGAAATTCCCTATGAAGGAGATTACCTGACCGAATCGTATTTCGCGAAATTTCCACAAGAATTAGTTGACGCTCTGGAATCCCGTTGGCGCGAAGAATTTACCGCGCACAGGCGGAGCCATTGTTTGGCTTTTGTAGAAGGGATCATGCGCGGATACTACCTGTTCGCGGAGGCTTCCAGATTCGCAGTGGACCTCTACGGTGACGAGGAAATGTTACTAGCTGGTGAGATTGCGGATCTAATTGATGCGGAGGACGATACAGATGACAGCGGTTCTGAAGAACCTTCTGGGACTATGTAGCACTCGCAAACTCGCTTTCTGAGGAGTGCGCCGGGGCAGAAGGGATTGCGACGAGGTTCCCTTCGCTTAGGGTTGCTGCCTTCCGGCCCTGACCCGGTTCGCGAGGTAACCACCCACAGTTTCTCCCGCCCCGACTGTTCTTGATTCTACCATCAAGAACGAAGGCTTGGCGACTAGCCGGTTTTAGGGTATCGGTTGTTGAAATCTAGATTTATGAATAATATAATTTAGCAGGCACGGCGGGGTAGCTCAGGTGGTAGAGCAGGGGACTGAAAATCCTCGTGTCGGCGGTTCGACTCCGTCCCCCGCCATTTACGCGCCAACGCGGTAAATGGAGCCGCCTCCGGTGAGTAAAATTTCGCGTCAGCAGGGCAATGCCATTGACGGTCGCGGGTTAGGGGTGTATAAGCCTTTCTTCAGACCTTTGGGGTAGAATCGGCTAACCTAAGCATCAAAAATTGAGATTAAGATAACCGGACCGCTGTTGGCTGGAAAACTGACCTTACATTGGGATGATCGGCGTTGTTATAACTGGAGTTCTATTAGCCTTCATTTTTGACTTTGCCAACGGCTGGAACGATTCAGCAAACTCAGTGGCTACTGTTGTGGCGACCCGCGTTCTCAGACCATTCACTGCAGTGTTGTGGGCTGCGCTTTTTAATTTCCTCGCGGTGTTTTTACTGGACGTTAAGGTTGCAGGAACCATTGGTAGAGGCGTGATCGATCCGAATTCGGTCACTGAGATAGTGATCTTGGCTGGGCTAGTTGGGGCTATTGTTTGGACCGTTTGGTGCACGCATCTTGGACTACCGATAAGTGTAAGCCATGCGCTGGTCGGAGGACTTCTTGGGTCTGCATTGGTTCACGGTGGTTCCAGGATAGTTGCCTGGAACGGAGTAACCAAGATTGCCGTTTTTATGGTGGTAGCCCCTCTGTTGGGGCTTGTCCTTGCATATGTTTTTATGGTTTTAGTTAATCGGTTACTCTTTCGCATTAAGCGGGCGATCTCTGAGGCCTGGTTTAGGATGCTTCAGCTATTTAGTGCCGCGCTATACAGCTTGGGACATGGGACAGCTGACGCCCAGAAAACTATGGGGGTCGTGGCGGTTCTTCTTTTGACTGCTGGGCTTGGTGTAAATCCCAACGGGAACTGGTTCGTTCGCTCAACCTTTGACAGTACCGGCTTTGTTCCGAACTGGGTTGTTTTCGGTTCGCACGCGGTTATCGCGTTCGGGACGCTCGTTGGAGGTTGGCGTGTGATAAGAACTATGGGAATTAGGCTTACCCACATAAAGCCCCGGGAGGGATTCTGCGCTGAAGGTGCGGCAGCTTCCTCAATCTTGTTCACCGCTTACTTGGGCGTACCAGTTTCTACCACGCATACGATTACGGGTGGGATTATGGGAGTCGGCATCATCAAAAGGTTGAGCGCGGTAAGATGGGGGGTTGCCGCAAACATCGTGGTCGCTTGGATACTAACGATCCCAGCCTCCGCCATCTGCGCGGGGCTAGTTTACTACTTACTGAGACTTGCAAATCGGCTAATTTAGGAGCGAGGAATGAGACTTTCGTACATTTTGTTTCCGCAGGATAAGAGGTTTTACGAATATCTCAGGAGTGCCTCCGCGAATCTGGTGAGAAGCGCCAAACTATTTCAGGAGGCCGCTGAGAACTTCAAAGATTTGGAGTGCTACGCGAATGAAATGAACCAGCTGGAGCACGAGGGGGACAGAATAACAAAAGACATAACTTACCTACTCAATCAGAGTCTCGTGACACCCCTTGACCGCGAAGACATCCACGAGCTTATACAGGCGATTGATGATGTTGTGGATATCACCGAAGGGGTCATAGAGAGAATCGTGCTATACAAGGTTGCTGAGCCGAGAGATGAACTTGCACTTCTCGCGCTGGAGCTAGTTTCTGCTTGCGAGGCAATAGAGGGTGCAGTCGCCCTTCTTGATAAGCCGAAGCTTTATGAGAAGGAGATGCCTCCTTACTTTGATAAGATAATCCAAGCGGAGAAGAGAGGAGATAAGGCCTATAGATCAGCTATCGCGGATATGTTTAATGGCGCCGGGGGGAATATACTGGAGGTCATCAAGTGGCGAGAGATTCTTGAGCACTTGGAGGACGCGCTGGACGCCTGTGAAAGGGTGTGCGATGTTATTCAGGGCATTGCTCTAAAGGGTGGCTAAACCGAGAATTCTCACCCCTGAGTCACCGAGGGAACCTACGAGGCAGGAATCGCGGATGCTCCCGGCGCGGTTGGACTCAGCGCTTTCAACGCTTCGAATCTGCTCCGGATGTCGCGTTTAACTTCCAAAAGGACGCGGGTGATTTTGCACTTTTAATGGCTTCCGGCTATCCCAGGTATCGGGGAGAAAGACACAGCCAGTTGCCTGAAAGTTCTCCGCAAAAGAAGAGAATTTCAACCTTTCTCAAGTGCCGGCTTTTCAGAAGCAGAAAATCCACCGTCGCCTTCACTATCTCCTCCGTCATCCGCTTCGGTCGCTTCCCCTGAATGAAGCAGTAGTCGCATCGGCAGTTGCAGTCCTCCGTGATGAGCATATCTACGAGCCACACTGGCGAGAAACGGTGCTCTTCCAAGACTCTTCGAAATGAATGTGCTACGCTGTTGGTGTTTAGACGTAAGTGCTCACCGAGGACTGCGCTGAATTCACAGTTCATTCAACTTGCCTCACCCGTACAGAGGCTACTTTGAGGTAGGTACCTCCCATTTGAGCATCACGCACATGTTTGATGTCAACATCTGCCTGTTCAAGTTTCGGAGAAAGCTTCGCTCCAATAACTGCTTCATCAATAAACCACAGGTTGCTAACGACCCGGAATACTAGAATTGAGATTGTGGAAAGGTCAGGATAGTTCTCGTGCCACGTTTTGATGACGACGCGGCGGGGGTAAGGAGAATGCGAGTAGTAATAATCCGCTTGGATTCTACCTATTGGCGATGGCCCGTCAGTTTCAAAGGTGGAGATTTCCCTGATAAGGCGGAAATCGTCCTTCGAGAAATAGAGCTCGTGTCCAGGTTGCAATTCATTCGATTCCCACCGGCCGAACCACATGAGGTCGCTTACGGTGAGCCACGAAGGGGGCGCCGATGAATGCGCAGCGAGGCCACCCGCCATCGAAAATGCCGGAACGCCGTCGCTCGCGCCTCGGTACCTCCTTCTCACTACGCGAAAATAGTCTTCATCTTCCGAATATGAATACGTTCTTAAGTCTGCGTAATACAACATATACTCCGCGGGCGGAACGAGGAAAACCCCTCTTGAGTACCTGCCGGTGTAAGGATATTCCTTAGTTTTGCCGTTTGGATAAGCGACCTTCAGTGTTAGAGAAACCGCCATTGAGTCTGGTCTCCTTTCACTAATAAGCCATCGCGCATTACGCTCGCGAGCCTGTCGTATGTTTCCAATGATATCCTCAGGCACTGCCAGTTTCCCCGAAGCCTTCTCACTCACGAGCGCACGCCTTAGAGGGAAAACCCTAACACGCTCACTGAGACCGGGGAAATTTACCTCGTAGCCGTATTGTGAGAAAGCATCGTCACCTGGGCTGAGTTCAACCGCATCGCTAGTATCGCGCGGTCTACTGGAGACTGAAGCCAGGCTACCTGACAAAAACAAAGTCACTGAAAAGGTAAGAAAAGAAACTGAAAGCAGAAACCATTTCAGCCAATATCTCATGTGTAGACCTCCTAACTTTCCAGATAACTTCTTCACATATATCTTTGGGAGCAGTTGAAATTGTTACAGCCGTCTTCGTCAAAGGCATTAGGTGGTACGCAACCAAAGCTGCCACAGTCAAACCTCAAAGCGCAATGGTCATACGAACCGTAACAGCCGAAGCCCACACCACCGCAACTAAAACCGCCGGTATTCTCGCACGAGAACGGGTCTCTGCAGTCAAATGGCTGGCTCCAGTCCTCGCATATAAACCAATTCGGTGTAACGCAGACTCCTGTCTCAGGTTCCCGACTTTCGCTGCTCCCGCCACCACCACCTGTTTCCCTATACGGCCTTGTCCCGTTCACCGCGAAGTGCATCTTGTTCAGGGCTTTGGCGTAGGCGCCGGGTAGAAGCGGGTCGCCTGAATAGCCAAGAAGGGAATAAGGGTCTTTGCGGGAAACTTCTGACGCCTTTTGCGCTATCTTCCGCCACTCGGATAGCGGACGCCTATCCAGCATCTTCTTCGCCAGGACCCTAACAAACTCCTTCATTTCCTTTTCGCTCTCAAAAAGCATTTCTTTATCCTCCTTTGGGTGGGTTATAAACCCGCCCCTACTTGTAGGCTTGGTCGCATTAGGCGACGCGGGGACCCCGCCCCGCCAAAGGCGGGTGAACCTACAGGAAATTACGTCGGAGGCTCGGTCTTCTCAGGGACGCAGGTGGTTTCAACGGAAGCTTCTTCCGCAGCGGGATTCTCAATTAGCCTTCTCAACCGCTCCCTCTCCTCTTCAGTAAGCATTCCTGCCAGCTTCCCCGCAATTTCGTCAACTTGGGCACGGGCTTCCATCTTGGCAAGCACTTTTTCCGCAGTTATCTCCGCCTGCGGAAGGGAGAAAGATTACGAGGAATTCAGGGTCTTTATCACCAGCTCGGCGGTTCGTTTTGAGGTCAACTCAACGATCTTCTCAATTTCCGCATCGGTCAGACTCATTTGAGCCTCTATCTATAGGTATAACATCAATTCCACGCTCTTGCAACCCCTTAGCCGAAATTTTTGGAAAATAGTTGTTTCACGCACTTCAGTCCAGAGAGGTATGGTGCAACCCATCAATTGCTATAATCAGGTTTCGGAGAAATTAGGTGCGGATAGTTTTCTCATGGCTTAAAGAGTTTCTTGACTTGCCGATCAAGGCGGACGACCTTGCGCGAGGTCTCACCGAACGAGGGATTGAGGCTGAAACTGTGCTCAGATTCGCCCACCTTCGCGACGGGCACGACTTCGGCAAGGTACTTTACAAAGTGCGTGATGACGAGGCAGGCTCCATCTATGCTGTCCTTTCTGAAAAGGGTGAACTTGAGCTTGCGTCCCGAGCACGCGAAATTCCAGAGAATTTAACCGTGCTCGTAAACTTGGATGGTGGTCGCATTCCGACGTTGGATGAGCTAGGAATTTCCTCAGTACGCTTCCCTCTTGTCAAGCCGAGCGCGATGGGCGATGAGGAGCTTTTCTCAGACGCGGTAATTGATTTCGGAGTGGTTAGTAACCGCGGGGATTTGCTTAGTCACTTTGGAATAGCCAGGGAGGCTCGCGTTGCCTTTGGTGGGGAGCTGAGGATGCCAGCTGTTTTTGAAGACGCTCGTGGTGACGGCATAGATAAGCCGTCAATCAGACTTGAAAACGTGGAACTCTGCCCCCGCTACGTGGGTGCATACCTCAACGTAACGGAAATAGGGCCCTCACCAGATTTCATCCTTTATAGGCTAAGCCTTTGCGGTGCAACGCCTATTTGCAACATCGTTGACCTGAGCAATTACGTCCTCTTTGAGTTGGGTCAGCCACTACACACGTTTGATCGCGCAATCCTCGAAGGCGCTATCGTCGTCAGAAACGCCCGCAAGGGTGAGAAATTTACAGCGATAAACCACGTTCAATATGAGCTTGACGATTGGATGCTACTCATCGCGGATGAGAAAAAGGGTTTGGCGATTGCGGGAGTGATGGGAGGGCTTCAATCAGAAATACGGGACGTTACAAGGTCAATTCTGCTTGAAAGCGCATACTTTACGCCAACCAACATTCGGGTTGAATGCAAGAACCTGGGACTCATAAGCGAAAGCTCTCTTCGCTTCGGAAGGGGGACTGACCCTGAAATGCCGCCGTTTGCCGGAAAGAGGTTTATCCATCTCGCACAAGGAATCGGCGCAGGAGAATTAGTTCCGGGAAGCTTCGTTGACGCGAACAGCTACACCGCCGACACGCCCCCCATACGCTTTAGTTCGAAATTTGTCAATTCCTTCCTTGGTGTAAACTATTCTGAAGAGCTAGTAGTTGAGAGCCTGAAGAAATTGGGTATTGCAATTGAAAGAACCGGTGAGGAATGCGTGGCAATTCCACCCTCGTGGCGCGGGGACTTGGAAACGAAAGAGGACATCGCGGAAGAAATTCTACGGGTGAACCTGTTTGATTCAGTCCCTGCAAGGGAGTTACTCGTTCCACTTAAGCGAGGTTATGTAGATGACGCTATTTCCTTTGAGGAACAAGTTGAAGACATTCTTGTTTCCCTTGGAGCTCAGGAAATGTCAAGCACCATATTCGTTGGAGAGGAAAGACTGGAACCGTACAACGTTGATAGAACGAGAATAGTTGCGATAGAAAACCCGGATACTTCCGACCAAGCCTTTCTTCTACCAACCCTTCTCCCGCCACTCATTAGTGCAGTTTCCAGGAACCTATCTTACCTGGAGACTCCACAGCTTTTGTTTGAGGTCGGCAGGACGTATTCAACCTCGCCCTTTGAGACTGGAGAGGCTTACAGAATAGGCGTAAATGAGAAGGCTTTCCATGAGCAACGTGTCCTCGGAGTAATGTTCGGAGAGGGGTTTGGCACGCCCGCTCTACTTGCGGAATCTTTGGTCCATCAGCATCCGTTTTACGTCCTAAAGGGAGTACTAAACCATATTCTGAAGAAGCTGGGAACAACTTCCCCTATTCTAGAACCGAATAGCATCCCTTTCTTTTCGGCGAACTTGAGTTTCCAGATTGACCTTACTGTCGGAGGCGAACGGTCGGCAATCGGATTCCTAGGGGAGGTTGATTCCTCTGTGACTTCTGCTGAGAACGTTGACTGCACTCTAGCGTATATGGAGATATCGCTCGACGCCCTGCGCAGGCACGTTCGTCACTCCCTAGCGATTCAGGCACTTTCACAATTTCCTCCCGTCATTCGCGAT